>Ga0307406_10000002_pt1 | contig 255753 bp, 271 predicted proteins | sample 322Cmetagenome_3_FD_203706 | JGI IMG/M metagenome (GOLD analysis project Ga0307406, IMG submission 203706) | Maize rhizosphere microbial communities from greenhouse at UC Davis, California, United States - 322HYB-C-2 | ecosystem: Host-associated > Plants > Roots > Rhizosphere > Soil | place...
CCTCCAGTAGCGAAGCTAACGCGTTAAGTATCCCGCCTGTGGAGTACGGTCGCAAGACTAAAACATAAAGGAATTGACGGGGACCCGCACAAGCGGTGGATTGTGTTCTTTAATTCGATGATAAACGGAGAACCTTACCAGGGTTTGACATCCCAAGAATTTTGCCGAAAGGCGAGAGTGCTTTATTGAACTTGGTGACAGGTGATGCATGGCCGTCGTCAGCTCGTGTCGTGAGATGTTTGGTTAAGTCCATCAACGAGCGCAACCCTTGTGATTAGTTGTATTTTTCTAATCAGACTGCCCCGGCAACGGGGAGGAAGGAGGGGATGATGTCAGGTCAGTATTTCCCTTACATCCTGGGCTAGAAACGCAATACAATGGCCAGTACAATGTGCAGCGAAGCCGCGAGGTGAAGCAAATCACATCAAAGCTGGTCCCAGTTCGGATTAGAGGCTGAAACTCGCCTCTATGAAGTCGGAATCGCTAGTAATCGCAGATCAGCAAGCTGCGGTGAATACGTTCCCGGGTCTTGTACACACCGCCCGTCAAACCATGAAAGTGACCAACACCCGAAGTCCGATTCGTCGGCCTAAGGTGGGGGGCATGATTGGGGTTAAGTCGTAACAAGGTATCCGTACCGGAAGGTGCGGATGGATTACCTCCTTTCTAGGGAGAGTTATGCCAGCATATCGAGTAATCATATGCTGAAGCTAGGTCGGTCTTTTTGTTGTGTTGAGCTTACATAACAATATAGTTCCAATTTATTGGAACAAGACTAAGTTCAAAAAAATCTCGGTATACAAACTGAGTGATGATAGCGATTTGCACTACTAAGTTGTTAAAAAGAAAATACCTCGGTTTCGGCCGAGGTATTTTTGTGTCCTTATGAATGCAGATTTATTCTACGAGATCTGCAAATTTTTGAACGAGCGCGAGCCAATCGTATCCAGCGGCTGCACCAGCTTTTGGATATAAACTTTGGTCAGTGAGCCCTGGAATAGTATTCGTATCAATTACAAATAGTTCTCCGTCACCATTGATGAGCATGTCGGTTCGGGACAGGTGGCGACAATGAGTAACTTCATGAGTAGCGAGCGCGAGCGCCTTGGCTTTTTCTTGAAGTTCCTGGCTGACATTCTCCGGTGGACAGAGTTCTCGTGTTGCTCCGTTATATTTATTTTCATAGTCAAATTCTTGGTCTACTGGCGGGATAATCTCAACAACCGGAAGAGCGGTACTTTCGAGTATGCCGACGGTAATTTCGGTTCCTTCAATGAACTCTTCAATGAGCATTGATCCGTATCGATTGAGTGCTTCAAGAAGGTACGTTTGATCATAGGGGAGTGCCCGAATAATAAAGGTATCAATACTTGATCCACCGGTAATAGGCTTGAGGACAAACGGCTGCTGAGCGAGGGGTTCTGTTGCAAACTGTTCGGCTGATACGACATTCCATCGAGGTGTAGGGATGCTATGCTGTTCAAGGATTCGCTTAAAATCTGCCTTATCAAAGGTAGTGCGACACGATTCGGCGCTTGGGCCAAAGTAGGGAATGCCTGCTTGTTCGAGGTGCGCCTGAATACTGCCATCTTCACCGCCAACGCCGTGGAGAATAGGGAAGACTCCATCAGCTGCACGACCGGCGTCGATAATTTCTTGGATAGAAACAGTAGCGGGGTCGAGAAGGGTGGTACTATGGCCGAGCTGTTCAAGTGCCTGTAAGACGGCTGTCGATGAACGATTGGAAACATCTTTTTCGGGCGATATTCCACCGCCGAGTATGAGGTAGTGCATGACATTAATTATAAACTAGAATCCCTCGTTCTATAACTGGGGTGTCTTCGTTTACAATAAAAAACGCTTATGCTACTGTTAGCCTATGCTGAGAACGCCAAGCGCACCCCGCGTTGCCTTGCGCCGTAGCCTTCATGGTTTTACGATTATTGAGCTTGTTGTTGTTATTGTGGTGATCGCTATCTTGGCCGCCATTTCGATTTTTGCATATGGTGCATGGCGTGAAGCGAGTGCGGCGAAAGAGGTGCAGTCCGACCTTGCTCAGATTGCTGTTGCATTCGACAGTTCTCGCCAGTGGAGCGACGGGTACCCTACCTACACACAGGGCGCTACCTTTGACGGCAATAGTACGACGAGCGGCCTATTTAAAAGTAGTGACGGTGTGACCCTTAAGTATTACCAGGGGGATGACCACTCCTATTGTGTCGACGGCACAAGTAAACAGTTCTCGAACGTTTCGTATTATGTAGATACGATTGTAAGTAAGGGAACTCCAAAAGAGGGCACCTGCTTGCTTGCCTACGCTCCGGGGGCTCCTCAGGGTGTGATACTCATTGCGTCTATAGTAGGCACGAATGCAATCGGAACGGTTTCGGCCGCTACTTGCTCTGTAGGGTCTCCTGAATATCAGCTTCGATCTCGAAACACTGCAACGGCAACAGCTGGCACTTGGTCTGCATATACGGCATGGAGTGGAACAAATACTTATTCGGTACCTGCTTCGGAAGGATATCGGTATAGTTTCCAGGCTCAGGTTCGCTGTAAGTCGAGCGGCGGTGTTGTGGGTGGTGTAACGGTGAGTAACGAGGCGTCGTCGTCGCGCAGTATCATTACCGTGCCAAGTGTGCCGGTAGTGACGACTTCAACCGCCGGATCGGTTACTACATGGGCGTGGCCGGCAACAACAACCTGCCCCGTAGGGACAACTCCGCAGTATCAGGGGTATTCTTCTGCTTCATGGGCATATACAAATGGGTGGTATGGCCCATATGTAAACTATACGAGTCGCACTTGGGCTACTACTTCCCAGGGGCACGATCATACCATTCAAATTCAAACGCGGTGCCAGACAACCCACTCGACAGGTACTTGGAGTGCCTCGGGATCGGCGACGTATATTACGCCAGTTGATGCGCCAGGTGCACCGACTAACTTTACGTTTACCGTGGCTGCTGATCGTAGATCTATAGACTTTGGATGGACTCATCCTTCCGCCTGTGGTCCAAGTGCTCGTTTAGAGTGGCGGAGGAATACATTTATCGGAACTCAAAGTCCGGCGGTTGGTCCTGCATATGGATGGACGGATGGCAGCGGCTCGATTATCAATGGTGACGGATGGTCACTCGGAGAGGGTAACTGGTCGAGCCATGGGTACTGGACTCCCACATCGACCATGAATGTTGCGGAAAGTAGTGGTCCGATTCCTCCTGGATATGAGCATGCGATACGTATTCAATATCTATGTCGCAACGCAACCACGGGCAGGGTGAGCGATTGGGGTCCTGCGGTGACGAGTCCAATATTTAGGTCATAAGGAGTGAAGTTGAGATGAATGGTCTTATAAAGAAAGTATTGATCGGTGCTGGCATTGTGGCGGTAGTTATTGGTGTTGCGGCAGCTACGATTTTTGTCCTTCAGCAAGTGAGCGGTGACCCCTCGAAGAATAGTAGCGATACCCAGCAGCTTCCGGCGGGAGATCCGATTGAGCTTGAGCAAAAAGCGAACGATATAGTCGAAAGTGATCCGGAGGAGGCGAGCGAGTTGTATAGCGAAGCGCAGCAACTCTATGAAGCTGCAGATGAAGATGCGAAGGCAAGCGAGATGCAGGATAATGCCGCTTCCACTGCGCCGAAGTCTGGAGAAGAGACTCAGCCTACGGCGCCACCGCCAATCAGTGCAGGTGCTCGATAACGTACCACTTAACCCTTGCAGAACCGCCTCTTTTACGCTAGAATACTTAGAGTTCTGCGATGAATGGGGCAATAGCTCAGTTGGCTAGAGCACCTGCTTTGCAAGCAGGGGGTCCAGGGTTCGAGTCCCTGTTGCTCCACCAAATTTCGATTACATGGGGTGAATCTGGCGAAAGTCTGAATCACTCCACCAGAACTTATTAACATCAAAGGTCTTCTGCAATTAATGGGCGATTAGCTCAGCTGGTTAGAGCGCGTCACTGATAATGACGAGGTCGGAGGTTCAAGTCCCTCATCGCCCACCAATTGCAGAAGGTCTTTTTTGTTTGGCTTTTATTAAGCTCCAGGGTAGGAGAGCCATCGAATCTTCCAGTGTCCTTCTGTAATGCGGACAGTGAGAAGGTTCACGATGAGTGATGCAGCGATAAACCCAATACCTATTAAAAGGCCGCCTGCGATATTGCTAGGATCGAAGAATACTCCGATTACACAGATAAGCCCTATGATGAGTAGGAAGTAGAAGAGGGAAGTTCCAGCTACAAGGCTGAATCCCATAAATGCCAGCTGCCCCACTTCTTTAGCTGCGTTCTTACCCTTAGTCTTTGAAGAAGATTTCTTTACCATAGCACTCATTGTACTAAATCTTGTTGTAAAGCATAAGCACCTCGGTTAAACTGAGCACATGAATACCTAAGGGTATCGTAAGGAATCGTACATAAAATGGGCAAATACTTAATGGTTAAACTTCCAACTCGGGCACGCGGATTCACTATTGTTGAACTGCTTATTGTGGTTGTTGTCATTGCGATTCTTGCTGCAATTGCGATTGTTGCGTACAACGGTGTTACGAAGCGGGCGACAGAATCGACAATGAAAACGGACTTAAAAAGTATTTCGAAGCGCCTTGAAGTAGATAAGACGATGTCGAGTACCGGATACCCCGCATCATTATCTGCCGCCAATGAGGGAAAAGGCCTGACGACCGGCACTAAAAGCACGCTTCGGTACGGTTTATCGGGAAATGGATACTGCGTTTCAATACGCTCACAGACCTACGCTGACTTAATCTTCCGTATTGAATCGTCAGACGGTATCCTACAAAATGGCGATTGTACCCCCGGAGTTGCGTTTGTTGCGGGCTCGCTAGAAGATTTAGGAACGACCGATGGTCCAGGTTCTTCGGCATTATTTAATGAGCCGCGAGGTATCGTATCTGATTCATCCGGGAATCTGTTTGTCGCAGATTACTGGAACCACCGGATTCGAAAAATTACACCATCGCATGTCGTGAGTACAATCGCCGGTTCAAGTCAGGGCTTTTTCGATAGTCCAACTGGCACGAGCGCACAATTTAATTATCCGCGAGGTCTTGCGATTGATTCGTCGAATAACCTATATGTTGCCGATGGAGGCAATAATCGAATACGCAAAATTACCCCTGCAGGTGCAGTAAGTACTATCGCAGGATCGGGTACTGCAGGCTTCCTCGATCATACGACTGGCGCATCTGCGCAATTTAACGCACCGCGAGGCGTAGCGGTAGACGCTTCGGGGAATGTATATGTAGCCGACAGCTCGAATCATAGAATCCGACGTATTACTCCTGCGGGAGCTGTCAGTACCGTAGCGGGCTCGAGCACCTGGGGGTACCATGATAATACAGGAGCGCTTGCGCAGCTCCGTTCGCCAGAAAGTATTGCCGTTGATGCGAGCGGGAATATATACCTCTCGGATTATCAGAACCGTTGTATTCGACTTATTACTCCGGCTGGTGTCGTCACTACTATTGCAGGAACAAATGTGTCGGGGTATGTGGATTCGCCAACGGGAAGCGTTGCGCGGTTTAATTCACCATGGGCTATCGCAATATCCAGTGCAGGTGACTTATATATAGCTGACTATGGAAATAACCGTATTCGAAAGGTGACCCCGGCTGGTGCAGTCACAACAGTGGCCGGAACGGGAGCGGCAGGGGCGACCGATGGTCCTGCGATGAGCGCAACCTTCCAAGATATAAGTGGGATGGCATTCACACCAAGCGGATCACTTTACATTACTGACAGATGGAACGGTGTCGTAAGGAAAATAGAATTCCTTTAATTCTTGCGTTAAACCCCTTGCAAAAGTCGGTTATTTAGAGTACAATTAAGTTCAATAAGCCATGTACGGCGAGGTACCACTGGCATCAACCAATTGTATTAAGCAATGGTTCAACTGGGCGAGGACAAATGCGAGGTCCTGGAACGCCAAAAAATTAGAAAATAAAGTTCGAAAAAACACTTGTACAGAACTTCTCAAAGTGATATTATCGAAAAGCTGTCTTGAGCGCAGACGACACACACTACGGTGTTTGGAAATGTGCACTCAAGAGTTTTGAGCCACGGGACGTTAACAATTCAAATGATGTAAGAAAATTTTTTTTAAAGTTGACGGCAACAAGTAGTTGGTTATTACCAATTACTCGTTAAGTCAATGCATAAAAAGGTACTCAAGGGCACAAAATGGATGCCTAGACGTATATTACCGATGAAGGACGTGGAAGACTGCGATAAGCTCTGGTTAGCTGTCAACAAGCGATTGACCCAGAGATGTCCGAATGGGGAAACCCAATGCGAGTTATGTCGCATTACTCATATCTGAATAAAATAGGGTATGAAGAGGGAACCGACTGAACTGAAACATCTTAGTAGGTCGAGGAAAAGAAAGTAAATAACGATGGCGGGAGTAGTGGCGAGCGAAACCGTTAGAGCCCAAACCTTATAATCTTCTATTCTTCGGAATAGATAAGCTGATAGGCGAATGATTATTCGGGGTTGTGATATTACACGAGACCAAGTAACAGCACTCGATTTATCGAGTCTTGTTATTTGCGACCAGCGACTATCATCGACTGGATAAAGTAAAAAATTTGCTTGGTTAGCAGAATAGTTTGAATGACTATCCAAAGAGCGTGAAAGACGCGTACGCGAAAACCGAGCTGACTTTATACGTGTTTTATCGAGTAGGGCGGGGCACGAGAAACCCTGTCTGAATCTGGATGGACCACCACCCAAGGCTAAATATAATATACGATCGATAGTGAACTAGTACAGTGATGGAAAGGTGAAAAGAACCCCGGGAGGGGAGTGAAATAGATCCTGAAATTTTGTGCCTACAAGGAGTCGGAGCCTCATTTATGGGGTGACGGCGTGCTTTTTGTAGAACGATCCAGCGAGTTAATTTCTAGTGCAAGGTTAAGTCAGATGACGGAGCCACAGTGAAAGCGAGCCTGAATAGGGCGAATAAGTACTAGGGATTAGACCCGAAACCGGGTGACCTAACCATGAGCAGGTTGAAGCTACTGTAATAGGTAGTGAAGGACCGAACCGTCGTACGCAGCAAAGTGCTCGGATGACTTGTGGTTAGAGGTGAAATGCCAATCGAACTCGGAGATAGCTGGTTCTCCTCGAAATAGCTTTAGGGCTAGCGTCATGTGGTAACAGTCGGGGGTAGAGCTCTGTAAAGGACTGGGGGGAGCAATCCTACCCACCCTTAACAAACTACGAATACCGACTGCGGAATCATGGCAGTTAGAACGTCGGGGCTAAGCTCGACGCTCGAAAGGGAAACAGCCCAGACCATCGTCTAAGGTCCCAAAATATATACTCAGTGGGAAACAAGGTGAGATTTCTTAAACAGCTAGGATGTTGGCTTAGAAGCAGCCATTCATTTAAAGAGTGCGTAACAGCTCACTAGTCAAGAGATCTTGCGTGGAAAATGTAACGGGGCTAAAGTATATTACCGAAGACATGGATGCATAATTTATTTATGCGTGGTAGAGGAGCGTTCCTATCTGCAGTGAAGTCAGACTGTAAGGTCTGGTGGAGCGTTAGGAAGTGAGAATGCTGGAATGAGTAACCATAAGACATGTGAGAATCATGTCGGCCGTAAGAGCAAGGTTTCCTGAGCCATGGTAATCATCTCAGGGTTAGTCGGGCCTAAGCCGAGGCGCATAGCGTAGGCGATGGACATCAGGTTAATATTCCTGAACCGGTTATAATTTGTACACTGTTCACGGCGAGATAATCAGAGCGGATTCATGGTATGTATCCGTCCAACCTAGGGGGAACCCGATGGGAGTGAAAGTTGATCTTCGGATTAACGATTCTGGTGAAAGCGCTGGCTGGAAAAGCAGGTGTACGCGTGATTATATCCGCCCGTACCGCAAACCAACACAGGTGCTCGAGTCGAGTAGACTCAGGCTTACGAGAGAACCTTCGCTAAGGAACTCGGCAATACAGCGACCGTAACTTCGGGATAAGGTCTGCCCCCTCTTCTTTGAATAGGAAGAGAATATTGTCGCGTACACTCAGCAAAGGTGGTTAAAAAACGCAGTAGTAGTGTTTAAAAGCAGCTATTACTGTTAGTGAGTACGCTCGTTTCTTGTCTTTTAGACTTGAAACAATATGAGTGATAAATCCTTTTTTATGAACCACAATTTTTTACTGAGATAGAGCAATAATGATTTAATTAATGTTCTTTTGTACGCGTAACTTCTTCGTATTTAATGATGAGGGGGCCGCAGCAAAAGAGCCCACGGAACTGTTTACCAAAAACACAGGTCTCTGCGAACACGAAAGTGGATGTATAGGGGCTGACTCCTGCCCGGTGCTGGAAGGTTAAGGCGAAGGCTTCACGGTCTGAACTGAAGCCCCAGTGAACGGCGGCGGTAACTATAACCGTCCTAAGGTAGCGAAATTCCTTGTCAGGTAAGTTCTGACCCGCACGAATGGAGTAATCATGTGGGCACTGTCTCAGCGAAGGACTCGGTGAAAGTGCATTGGCGGTAAAGATGCCGTCTGTCCGTACCAGGACGAGAAGACCCCATGGAGCTTTACTACAGTTTTACATTGATTCGAGTTTTGGCCCGTGTAGAATAGGTGGGAGACGTTGAAGCAGATACGCTAGTATTTGTGGAGTCGAAATGTGAAATACCACCCTTGCCAAGGTTTTAATCTAACCTGTGCCGTTATCCGGTATGGGAACAGTGTATGATGGGTAGTTTAACTGGGGCGGTTGCCTCCTAAAGAGTAGCGGAGGCGTTCAAAGGTTGGCTAGCAACGGATGGAAATCGTTGTGATAGTGTATGCGCAAAAGCCAGCTTGACTGTGAGAAGTACATTTCAAGCAGAGACGAAAGTCGGAGCAAGTGAACCGCTGTACGTACAATTTTGTACATATATGTGGGAATGACAGCGAACACGGATAAAAGTTACCCTGGGGATAACAGGCTTATAGCGCCCAATAGTTCACATAGACGGCGCTGTTTGGCACCTCGATGTCGGCTCATCACATCCTGGAGGGGGAGCACCTTCCAAGGGTTCGGCTGTTCGCCGATTAAAGTGGTACGCGAGCTGGGTTCAGAACGTCGTGAGACAGTTCGGTTTATATCCGGTACGGACGTCAGGAAATTTGAGTGGATTTGCCCCTAGTACGAGAGGACCGGGGTGAACGTACCTCTGGTGTATCGATTGTGGCCACCTGCTGCATTGTCGAGTAGCTATGTACGGTTCTAGATAAGCGCTGAAAGCATATTAAGCGCGAAACTGACCACAAGATTAGATTTCCCTATGAGGACACAGAAAGAATATCTGTTTGATAGGTGCAAGGTAGAAGTGTAGTAATACATGTAGCTGAAGCATACTAATAGTCCCATCGCCTTTTTATGTCCTTTTCATCAACGTTAATACTTTCCGTTACAAGAACTTATTAACTAAGATGAAAGGGTAGACTTAACGAGTAATTGGTGTGAATCACACCATGAACGTCAGCTTTTAAGCTTTCTTACAGCAAACACCGATACAATAGTTTTATCGAGTGGAGGAGTAATATCTTTCATTTGATTCGAATATTGGCATCGAAGCAAGGTTTTGACCCACTGATCTTTTTATATCAGCGCAAAGTGTCGAAAACCTTACTTCGGTGCCCATGGCGACGAGGAAACACCTGTTCCCATTCCGAACACAGAAGTTAAGCTCGTTAGCGGCGATTATACTGCCACAAGTGGGAAACTAGCACGGTGCCGAATTATATAGAGCCCTAGGTAATACCTGGGGCTTTATCTTTACCCCAAAAAGCTTACGCTTCACGTGGTAAAATAAGAATGTGAAAAGACAGAGCCTTATCACCAAAACGAAAACATTGCTCTCGAAAGTCCCGGTACTAGGGTGGATCGGGATAGGCGTCTTCGCTATAGCTATTAGTTATAGCCTTATTTTTTTCATTCCAAAAACGATTTCATTTTCATATGCTGAACAAACGTGTGTCGGGCACCTTACGCTCGCGCCGCAACTTCACAAAGCATCTTCCGAAGACTTTGACGTCGAGTTTCAGAACACACTCCGTATTGGTGGTGTTGAGCTTGTGAGCTCAAAGCTTTGCGTTTCGCCAAATAAGCCTCTTCAACAGGGGAGTGTTGCTGCGACTATCGCACCGTTCGGTGGTCCAATTGCGCAAAAGAACTTCACTATTGAAGTACCGAAGCCGCCAGTCGCACAGGCGAGCGACCTGGTCGGAAAATCCATCTCAACCGCCGAGCCACTGACAATCAAGCTTACTTCGGCCGATGTTGTGCATCGCTACCGGCTTTCTATTGCCGATAAGTCAGCCAGCTGTAACCAGGTGGCGGGTGAGCTTTCATGCGACGTCGTGCCGCTCGAACTTTCACACGGCACTACCTACACAGTCTCTCTGTACCAATCGTATAAACAGATGGATAAGAAGGTCGTCGAAGGTGAAGTTGAAACACTGCAGCCACTCGTCATGACAAGCTCAACCATTTCTAACGAAAAAGTTGTGTACGACGCACCAACAACATTTGAATTTATTTTCGACCAACCCGTAAAGGATGCTGACGTAACACTTGTAAAGGTAGTCGGCGAAACTACTGAAAAAGTACAAACAACACCTGCGACGGATGGCACGAAGCTTTCACTTTCATTCGAGAAGCTTGATCGTGAAGCAACGTACCGCCTCGAAGTGCCGCGTGCAATTGCCGAGAGCGGTAGTTCGCTCGCAAGCCCTGTTGTAATGACCTTCCAGACGTCCGGAGGCCCGAAAGTGGCTTCGGTATCAGTTGGCGCCAACAGCGTCGCTCGAAACGCGAACGTTGTCGTAACACTTGATCAGCCAGTCGCTGGAGACGTTGATATTACAAAGCTCGCGCGCATCGAAGGCGTTCCTGGATCAATACGCAAGCAGTCTGACACGCAAATTAGCTTTGCCATTCAAGGTGGTGACTGTACTGCCTTTAAGCTCAGCATCGATAAGGGCCTAAAGAGTGGCTCAAACGGCGAGGTATCGAAAGATCCGTGGACCTTTAACTCTCGCACGATTTGTGGCTATTCATGGAATATCGGGGCCTCTGTAAAGGGCCGATCAATTACTGCGTATTCATTTGGTAGTGGTTCAAAAACGATTTTATTCACCGGTGGTATTCACGGTTCCGAGCCGAGTTCAACGACAACCATGCAGGCTTGGGTTAAGCACCTACAGGCATACGGAGATATTATTCCAGGTGATAAGCGAATCGTTGTTGTTCCTAATACGAACCCCGATGGCATCGCTGCAGGGTCTCGCTACAATAGCCGCAACGTAAACCTTGGGCGTAATTTCCCAACCGCAAACTGGAGCGCCTCAATTGAAACGAGCAGTGGCGTACATCCAACCGGTGGCGGCACCTCTGCTGGCTCAGAGCCCGAAGCAGCCGCACTTATAAAGCTATTCCGACAATTAAAGCCACGCCTCGCCATTTCATACCATGCTCAAGGGCGATTGGTAGGTGCCAATAAGTTTGCCGATTCAGTAGCGATCGGTGATATATATGCCAAGACCGTTGGCTATAAAACGATGTACTATAACGCTGAAGACGTCATGGGCTACGCCATGACCGGAGAACTCGAAGATTGGATGGGTGAGGAGATGAACATTCCAGCTATCCTTATCGAGTTGCCATCTCACTCAGGCAATTATCTCAACACGCAACTCCCAGCGCTCAAGAAGATGCTAACGCTGTAGGGGCTAGCCCCCACCGGTAATTGACAAATAAGCATAAGTGTGATAATGTATTTTTAGATACACCAAAAACAAAAAAACAATGAAAGTAACGACATGCCAATAGACCAAGACGCGCCTTCCAAGCAAGAAAACGAAGCGGTTGAATCCACACTTTCGCCAGAGGAACTCGCGCGCATTAATAATGCCGGCAATGTCTCTGCAGACGCAGTAGTGAAGATTATGACGGGACGAACCGTTGGCGATATGCTTGACCAACATGACCCAAATATTCAACAAGAAGTCAGGTTCGGCATGACGGGGCTTTCGCTTAATCTCATGCAGATGAACCTCGAAACAGTAGAAAAGGATGTAGATAAAGAGGGGCGTACCGCTCTTGATCGTTTCCAGTCTACTCTGGGCGAACTATTGTCCGACAAGCTTACCAATACAGCCGAGAACAATACCGAGCGTAGGCAGGCTGCCTTGGCTAGTGCCCGTCAATTCGTAGAACATGCACAGAGCTCAGGTGACGAAGACTACTTGAAGTCTGCGCAGCGGGACCTGGATAATCTACAAGCATACGTCCAGCCTAACCAGGTGCGATTTAGTGTTGATTATAATTTTGACGATACTGCCCAGGACAATGCGATTCTTGCTGAAGCAGCATGGCAAGCCTGTGACCCAGAGAGCGACCTCGGTGAAAATAACCAGGTAAGCCAAAGGGCAACGAATGTCTTCAGGGCTTTACTTTCATTGGTACCGGAGAAGAGTAACATTGTTATCGACATGAATAAGGGCTCAATTGAATACTTTAAATCGAGTGACCCATACGATAATCCATCTCAATCGGCTCAATTCTAGAGCAATTAGCATAAATAAAAACGACCCATCTCGCAGATAGGGTCGTTTTATTTTGCGTTGCCGAGATTGTGGTGGCTGCTTACGATTCGTGGTGGGGAATCGTAACTGCGGATCGCTCTCGACGTGAATCTTGTCTGTTTTTGGATAAGATTCAAACAGGTGCATATCTATAGTATCGCACAGGGCGGATATATGCAACAGTAGCATAACCATAATAACGTCTTTTTGCCAATGAATACGATACAATAAAATAACGCTTGTGTAAAACTTGACAAAAAGCATAAGCTATGCTAATATAGGGACATACACAGAGCGGTAGCTATATCGCATGTGAGGTATAAATGAGGGTTTCCACGCCGTATGGCTAGTGGAAATCTTTTTAATTATGTGGAAACCACCGCTAATAGCGGTGAGGGAGGACATTCACAATGGCAGGAACAAAAGAAGGCGGCAAGAAAGCTGCTGCTAAGAACCTACAACGCGACCCAAACTTTTACGCAAAGATTGGTGCTAAGGGCGGTACAAACGGCCGCACTGGTGGATTCGCTGCAAACCCTGAACTTGCTCGTATTGCAGGTGCTAAGGGTGGCCGTATCTCACGTCGTCGCAAAGTCGAAGCGTAAGGCTTAGACACTCACTTACAAAATACCCCTCATTACGAGGGGTATTTTAGTTTTTCGTCACGCTATAGCGGCGGAGCTCACAGAGTCGGGCTTCATTGACGCGCCACTTATGAGAACAGGCAGGGCATTCATACTGGGATGCTTCGGTTTGATATCCGTTTGCCGAACAGTGGGGGCAGGTGCTACGGGCGTGGAGCCATTCACGGTAGGTGTCGAGGTGATCTTGAATCATCGCTTCATCAAAACGCACGTTATATTCGGTTGCATACGTTTTGGCATTCTCCCAAGCGGCTGTTTCCATGGCTATCAGCTCAATATCACGGCGGTAGTCACGGTGATCGAGAAGGGCGTGTGAAAGCTCGTGGAGTAAGAGGTGAGTAGCATGTTTTTGATCGCGATTATAGAAAACGGTTCGATCAGAGGGTGACCAAGAAAATTGTTCAGCCTCAGCAAAGGTGAGCTCGGGGTAGGTCGTTTTGAGCTTATGAATCAGCGAGGACATCGAGCGCATAGTAGTAGCATCCGTAAATAACTGCTTGTTCAGGGTGTTTCGCCTGGACGAGCTTTGGGAGTGGAATATGAGGCGGTAGCTTCTCTTTTAAGATGCCCTTGAGCTGCGTCTCGTACTGGGTAAAGTAGGTGCCAATGCTGCCACCAATAATAATGACGTCGGGTTGAATAATCGGAATAACGGCTAAGAAGCCTCGGCTAATACGGTCGGCGATTTTGTTCCAAATTCGCTTGCTTTTGATGTCGCGAGCGTACTTGCCGTAGGTGTTGTAGATAGCTTTTCCAGAGGCAAAGGTCTCCCATTCGCGCACAGTGCCATCAAATTCAACGAGTGCACGACCGGCTTCGCTATAACGGAGGCCTGGGTCGATTTTCCCGTTCGTGATAACACCACTCCCGATACCCGTACTGATGGTGACGTAGAGGCTTGAGATTGGGACAGGGGTGCGTTGACGCGTTTCGGCAAGGCCAGCAAGGTTGGCGTCGTTTTCGACATAAATACGCGCACCAGCAAGGACACCCTTGAGCTCATCGGCGACATTGAAGTTCTTCCAGTGAAGGTTATTGCACCAAACAGCGATACCGTCTTTGACGATACCAGGCAACGCGATGACAACTGCGTCGACTTCTTTCGGGTCAAAAAGTGCCGTTAGGTGAGTCGTAAGGAGCTGAATATATTCAGCCTTTTTTGTAGGGGTAGGGAACTGAAACTCGGTCGTAATTTTACCGGCCTCTGAGTACCCAGCAATAAGTGTTTTCGTTCCCCCAGTATCCACCGCTACAATCATGTTCCCAGTGTAGCATGACGACCAACCCAAGAGAAGCTAGCTTTCTGCATTTTTCGGACGGCTTCGCGCCGGGTTTCTACGGGGCCTCTGCGCCCGTTTCAACTCGGGCTGCAGGGGTCGCTCAAAATACAGAAAGCTAGCTTCTCTTGGCACAGTGGTGCCACTGGGGTACAATGAAGGTACTAATATCGGGAGAGAAACCATGGCGGTACGTATTACAGGAGCAGGGGTGGCGCTCACGGTGGGAATTATTGTTGTAACAGGTCTTATTATCGGAGGCTTTTTCTGGGCTCGTGAATCGGGTGAACAAGCGCGACGCGACGAAGCGGTGCAAATTGCCGAAGAGAACCTCGAAGAGCAGAGCGGTGATGATGTCGCGCTCAACGAAGGCGAAAACACGAACGAAGAGAACGCTTCAAACGGTGAAAACCGGAACGAAAACGATGAAAATACCAATGAAGAAGGTGCCTCAAACGGCTCAGGCCAAGACATTCCTTCAACTGGCGCAGAGGTTCCTGAAGAACAAGCTGTCGAAGAACTTCCGCAAACTGGTCCAGCCGAAACATTTGGCTCAATCCTTGCCGTTGGGGGACTTACATTCGCAGCCGTTGCGTATCTGATTTCGCGCCAAAAGCTCCGCGATTCACTCTAGCCACCCCAGCTGGACTTATCTCTCTATCTGAGGTAAAATAGGGGTAGTCTTTGAGGAATCCCAACTCTCTTACGTGTGCGTTCGCGCATGGCGCCTCCCGGCGGAACGGAATAAGCTGGCTTTCTCAAGAAATACAATATAAGGAAGGAGTCTGAAAAGACTTATGGCAAACGCCGCAATAACTATGGATGAGCTTCTCGCATTAGAAGAAGCAACTCTCAAGCAAGTAACACAAGGTGAGGTAATCGACGGCACAGTTCTTACAGTACGTAAGCACGAAATCCTGATTGACCTCGGTCCTCAAGGTATTGGTCTCGTACCACGCCGCGAGGTAGGCTTCTCACGCGCTCTTAACGAGGGCGACGAAGTATCAGCAAGTATCGTTGATCCTGAACTCGACAACGGCTACGTGCTTCTTTCACTCCGCAAGGCAGCGAAAGATAAGGGCTGGGACGAAGTTATCGCCAAGCTCGAAAGTGGTGAAATCATTGACGTTACCCCATACGACGCAAACCGTGGTGGTCTGCTCGTTGAATACGAAGGTGTTCGTGGGTTCCTCCCAGTTTCACAACTCTCTGCAGAACACTACCCACGTGTTGGCAGTAACGATAAGGACGAAATTCTTCAACGTCTTAACGCCCTTATCAACCAAACGCTTAAGGTTCGTATCCTCGATGCTGACCGTAAGGCAAACAAGCTTATCTTCTCTGAGAAGGAAGCTGTTAAGGAAGGCCTCGCTGCTCGTTTCGAGAAGCTCAAGGTTGGTGACGCTGTAAAGGGTGTCGCTACTGGTGTGGTTGACTACGGTATCTTCGTAAACGTTGAAGGTATTGAAGGTCTCGTTCACATCTCAGAAATTAGCTGGGAGCGCGTGAACAACCCATCTGACTACGTAAAGGTTGGTCAAACTATCGAAGCGAAAATCATCGCTATCGACAAGGACCGCCTCAGCCTTAGTATGAAGCAACTTACTGACGACCCATGGCTCGGCGAAGTTGACCAATTCAAGGCAGGTGAAACTGTTGAAGGTACTGTTACTCGTATCACACCATTTGGTGCGTTCGTACAAATCAGTCCAGCTGTTGAAGCTCTCGTCCACGTTTCTGAACTTGGCGAAGGCGATGGCGCTGACCCTGAAAAGGTCTTCACCCTCAACGAGCGCAAGTCATTCGTTGTCCTCGACATCGAAAAAGACAACCGCAAGATCTCACTTGGTCTTCCGGGCTCAAAGAAAACTAAATAACAGTTGGTATTTAGTCGATGGTACTTGGTGGGGCGTTAAGCTCTCACCAAGTACCAAACACTAACTACTAACGACAACCACCAAAGGTGGAAAGGAACGCATCATGGCAGAGAAAGTCTTATCGATTGCCAATTCAATCACAGTGGGTGAGCTCGCTGAGGTGCTTAACCTACCTGTTACAACACTCATTGGTGAGTTGTTCAAAAACGGTATCGCCGCAACTATTAACCAGCGTATCGACTTCGAAACGGCCACAATTATTGTGGAAGAACTCGGACTCGATGTTGAGTTGCAGAAAAAAGAAGCCAACACGGCTGGTTCTGAGCGTCGCGTTCGTGAACTTACTGACAAAGCTGTTGATCGCCCGCCAATTGTTGCGGTGATGGGTCACGTCGACCACGGTAAAACCAGCCTCCTCGACTCAATCTTGGGTCAAAAGGTAGTTGAAGGTGAAGCCGGCGGTATTACACAGCACATTAGCGCGTACCAGACTGTCCGTAAGGATCGTTCAATTACACTGCTTGACACTCCTGGACACGAAGCCTTTGCAGCACTGCGCCAGCACGGTGCGACATTGACCGACGTTGTTATTATCGTTGTTGCTGCCGATGACGGCGTAAAGCCACAAACTATCGAAGCGATTCGTTTTGCACGAACTGCAAACGCGAAGATTGTCGTTGCGATTAACAAGATCGACAAAGAAGCTGCTAATCCGCAGCTCGTAAAGACACAACTCGCGACTGAACACAATTTGAACCCAGAAGAATGGGGCGGTGACGTCGTGATGGTTGAGGTTAGTGCTAAGACTGGCCAGGGTATCGACAAGCTTCTCGACATGGTCCTGCTTGTTGCGGACATCGAAGAGCTCAAGGCAGATGCTGATGTTCCTTCTGAAGGCCTCGTTATTGAAGCGCACATGGAAACAGGCCGCGGTGCGGTCGTTGGTCTCCTCGTTGAGCAAGGTATGTTGAAGCCAGGTGCATTCCTCGTGGCCGGAACAGCGTACGGTAAGGTTCGCACACTTCAAGACTTCGCCGGCAAGGCTATCAAGCAAGCTGGTCCTGCAACACCAGTAACAGTAACTGGATTTAAAGAGATTCCTCAATTTGGTGACATCTTTGAAGTTGTGAAGAGCGAAAAAGAGGCCCGTGCGCGTGCGAACGTTGTTCGTATCGAGCGCGAAGCAAACATCGCCAGCACCAACGTGACCGGTGCCGACCTCTTGAAGCTCATGACCCAAAAGCATGAAGCCCAAGACTTTAACGTTATCATCAAGGCCGACGTACAAGGTTCACTTACCTCTGTTATCGACAGCCTTAAACTCATCGACACCGGCGGAGAAGTATCACTCCACGTAGTGAGTACTGGCGTCGGTAATATTACTGAAAACGACGTTCGCCTCGCGGCTGACGGTAAAACGGTCATTTACGGATTCAACATTGATCTTCCTCCTGCGGTGAAGCAGCTTGCGAACCGTGAGCGTGCTGAAGTGCGTATTTACAAGGTTATTTACGAACTCCTCGATGATGCACGTCTTTCAATGGAAAAACTCCTTGCTCCTGAAGTTGTTGAGACTGAAATTGGAACACTCGAAATTAAGGGCGTCTTCCGTACAATGAAAGACGAAGTAATTGCTGGTGGCTTGGTAACAAGCGGTAAAATTACCCCTGGTTTACTCGTACGCATGAAGCGTGGCAAGGGCGAGAAAGCGGAACTTCTTGGTGAAGCTGAAATTACCAACCTACAGCGCGAGAAAGTACCTGCTAAGGACGTCTTCGAAGGCGACATGTGTGGGCTTAACCTAAAGACCCACAAGAAGACCCTTCTTGAAATCGGTGACACGCTCGAGTTCTTTACACGTGAAGTTGTTGAACGCCACCTGTAAAACTCTTTAGTAACAGAGAAGCAAAAAGCTTGTGGTAACACGGGCTTTTTGTTATTATGAGCGCAAACGAAGCTTCAAAAAACAAAAAAAGGAAAAACATCATGGCAGAACAAGAGCCAACGGTAGCGGATTTACCTGTACAGGTGCGCGGCGGTGTCGATAAACTGCAGCAGAAGGCTGAAAAAGCCCAGCGCGAATATGAAAAAGCTCAAACAGATCTTGCACGACAAGCGGCGTTTGGGGCTTTTGACGTTGCCGCCCCTAATGAGGGCGAAGGAAATTATCAAGAGTATATCGACTCTCGTCCAGCGGCGCCTCAAGATGGCGTAACGCGAAACGGAGAAGTATTCCAAAACGTTGCAACGGGCAAGTTCGCAGGTGAAGCGGCGTACAATGCCCAAAACGGTGACGCCGACACATATTATCGAGACAAAGCCGATCAAGGTGAGACGGTGAGTATTTCTATGGATGCTTATGAGAGCATGAAAGTTGCACAGCTGAATAGCGAAGTAGCAACAGCACGAGCAGAAGGGAGTGCGGCGCGTGAATCTCTTCTTGAAGAAGTGCTTGTCACGAAGTACGCAGAACTAGGTGTGATGCAACTTGCGAAAGAAGCGGCAACTGCTCACAAAGAGGGGAATGAGGGTCGCGAAAAAAGTATTCGTGAAGCTCTTGAGCATCACCTAACGATGGACGCAATGAAGGACGATAGCGAGACGCCTGAAGAAGCGCAGGCACGCTATGACTCCGAAGTAAGCCGATACGAAGAGCTTGTAGAGCGATTATTAGAGCGTGGCGCTGCGAAGCCGGCACATGCCGCTGATACCCATCTTGAGAACCCCGGCGAAGGACATCCATCTCAACGCGATACGGAAGCGGACAGCACTGAGACGGCTGAAGATGCACCTGTTGAGCAGCCAGCCCCAGTAGAGACTACTGATGCCACCGAGGCATCTGCAGAGGACGAAAAGCCGGCCGAAGTTGAGCCTGAAGTAAGCCCTCAGCCTGAAACCGAGCCTGAACCCGAGACTTTCCCGTATCTTAACGGAAGAAAAGTAACGCTCGGTACTGCTTTTGTCTCACCCGATGGCCGACGCGCAATTGAGGTGATTGATGCGGACGGTACTTCACAAGTAGTGTTCGAGTCTCAAGTTCAATATCTTCCACAGCAGAAAGAGGGCGCAGCATTTGCTGTAGGGGGTGACGGTACGGTGAATATCCTCGATAAGGATATTAAAGATGCAAGTCCAAAGCCTGCAACCTTTGCCGTTGATAGTAAGGGTGAGGTTGAGGTGCTTGATGAAGATATCAAGGCGCAGATTGCGGGCATCGAACCAGATCCACGGGTTGAAGAAGAAAAGCGTGAACAACTCACGGGTATTAAGAAGTGGTGGAATAAAGCTCAAGAAGGCTTTTATAAAGTTGCTGGTGCAACATTTTGGGCTAAGGAATGGATGCAAGAGCGCAAGAGCCAATGGCTTGAGCACAATATTGATGACACGATGACGGAAGAAGAAAAAGAAAAGCGCCGTGACCGAAACCGTACGGCTATGGTTATTGCAACCGCTGCGCTTATCGCAATCCCTGTCGCTGCAATCGCTGCCACTACTGCTACGGGCATCGCAAATCTTACCGAAGGACATTCGGGTGGAGGTCTTGGCGGAAACGGTAGTGGCGACCCTGGCGAGTATGACCGCTGGATGGAGCGTGAGCAGGCACACCAAGATTATCTCGATTCTCTTCGCGATAACGACGGCGGATCTGAAGGGCCGACTAATCTTCCGATAGAGGGAGGGGCAGAAACTGTGACGGTTCCTGAGGTCGATGCATCTCAAGGCCAAGAAATGTATATAACAAGTGGCGAAGGCGGTGAAGCACTCTTTAACCGACTCGGTATTGACCCTGCTAAGTTCTACGCAAATCAATACGCACTTGTTGAGCAATTCCCACAAGACTTCAGGATTAACCCGACAGGTGATGGCGTTTGGATTTCACACACCGGCGAGTTATCTCAGGGCGCGCAAACCTATATTAATTCATTAAGATAGAGGACTGAACATGCTCCAAGACGAACAACACATCATTGATACATTAGAGATTGCCGATTGGCCAGCTGATAAACGCGAAGCAACCGTCGTTGAGGCGACAATGCGTATCGGTAACGCGCTTCTTGATGCGCTGAGTGACCAGCAGTATAACGAATATAAAGCGATTATCGACGACAACCAAGACGTTATTAATGCATGGCTCGAACAAACTATTCCTGACTACAAGGAAAATCCGGTGTATAAAGAAATTGAAGCAGGGTATGACGCTGACCCTGAACAAAACAACCCGGCAAAACTATTTGCGACGATTGCCTGGTTGCAGGTGAATGTGCCTGACTTGCAAGAACGTATCGCCAAGAGCCTCGAATTGTACAAGCAAGAGCTTTCTACATAGACGCCTGATATAATAAGGGTAGTAAACGGAGAATAACGCTGAATGTTTCAATTAGATGACCAATTCCTTCAAGATATCGGGCTTGCAGATTTGCCGGAAGAGCAAAAGAAGCCATTTCTTCAGCATGTCTACGACCAGCTCGAGTATCGTGTTGGTGTTCGCCTCAGCGAGGGTATGTCTGACGCTCAGCTCGAAGAATTCGAGTCAATTATCGACCGTAAGCCAGAAGTAATTGACGCATGGGTTGCGCAGTATGCTCCTGATTTCCAAAACGATCCGCTGTACGCCAAAATTCATACAGCAAGTGGACTTACCGAAGGTGACCCACGTATTAAAGCCGAGTTTGCCGCAACCAAGTGGCTCGAAGTAAATCGTCCCGACTATCGTGACGTTGTTGCTGGAACACTCGAAGAACTCAAGGGCGAGATTTCACAAAACCGCTCAGCTATTCTTGATTCTCAAACAGGCCCACAAGCCTAGTTACGATTTTGCAACGTAGCCATTAAGGAATGCTTTTGCATCCATGGCCTTGCCACTCGGGCCGATGAGTTCGTCAACCGAAAGGAAGCGCCCATCGGCACACTCGATATCAAGTGGCGAAGAAGAAATATTTGTTACATGTGCCTTTGTAATCACAATCGACTGTCCTGCGACGGTCGTTTTTGTTTTAGGGAAGGCGAGAAAGGCGCGAACTCGGCGCTCGGCTTGTTCGGCGGTGAACTTTGTGGCATCGAGAATGCCATCGTCTTTATTCAGAAGTTGGCAGTATGTTGCGACGTCATCATTTTGCGTCGTTGGCTGAACCGTGCCGTTAATAATAGCGGGGAGGGTCAGGCTGAGTTCTTGGGCACCAAGTTCAGCGAGCTGTATTTCAAGGTCGGGCGCTGTTTCGACGTCAATTAACGGCACGGTAATTTGGCTGTAAATTGGCCCCGCGTCCATTGCTGCGCTGAGTTGCATGATGGTGACGCCCGTTTCAGTGTCGCCGTGCAAAATAGCTGATTCAATCGGTGATGGTCCGCGATAGAGGGGAAGGAGTGAAGGATGAACATTCACAATCCCAGGGGTGAAAAGATCAATAACTGATTGAGGTATGATTTTTCCGAAGCTTACCAGCACACCGATGGGGTCGTTTAATTTTTCGACATGTGGGGCAATTGCGCGAATATCAAGCGGTTGCCATACGGGAATATTATTCGCCTCAGCGATTTCTTTTACGATAGGTTTGGCAAGTTCACGGCCACGACCCTTGCGGCTGTCGGGCTTTGTAACAACGGCTCCGATAGTGAAGCCTTTTGCGATAAGTTCGCGCAGAGAAGCTGCGCTAAACTCGTCAGTCCCAAAGAATACTATTGTCTTTGATGTGTGCGTCATAATCGAGTGGTTCCAGTTCGCCCTTGGCGTCAAGGCGATAGAATGCCTTGTTGTTTTCTTTAATGTGATCAATAAATACGACACCGTTTGTGTGGTCGATTTCATGTTGGATAACGCGCGCAAGGAAGCCGTCTGCCTTGAAGCGGACTTCTTGGCCTTCGATGTTTGTCGCACGGACGCGAATTTTGCTGTAGCGCGGCACTTTCCCGTAAATGTCTTTTACACTGAGGCAGCCTTCGTAATCAGAAACGAGTGCTCCTTCGTACTTTACAATCTCAGGGTTAATGAGTGTTGTGAATTCATTATTTTCTTTATCATCGAAGTCACTTCGAACGATGACGACGCGTTGCAGCGAATCTATTTGTACGGCAGCGAGGGCTGCGCTAATTTCGTGAGGGCGAGAAGCCTCCCAGTCGATTGCGGCGTCCGTCATGTCTTGGATAAGTTTAAGAGTAGCCTCGTCGATTTCACGAACTTTTTCTGACTTCTCTCGAAGGTGTACGTTTGGAAGGGTAATGATATCGTCTTTGGTCATTTGCACCAGTATATCAGAGGCTGTCAGGGGTGGCTAGGGGTGATTTAAACTATAAAAGGCTCGACGGGTCGAGGTCGGCTTGCCAATGGGTTGGCGGGAGGTGACTCAGTGCCTGAACAAGTGCATCACGCTTCGGACTCTTGAGGATTAATTGCCATCGATAGGTATCGTGTTGCCGTTCGTAAAAGGCAGGTGTTGGGCCGAACACGTCGACGCCTTGCGGGAGATTGCGACGGAGCTCTTGAGCAAGTTGTTTCGCATTTCGAATTGCGGCTGCTTCAGTTTTATACACGTCTGTTAATTGGAGGAGGTAGCGGAAAGGTGGAAAGCCGCCCTTTTGTCGTTCTTTCAAAGCGAATTCATAAAAACCTTCGTAGTCTTGTTTGAGGCCGAATTGGATAACGGGGTGAGTGGGCTGGTATGATTGCACAACAACAGTTGTTTCGCGTTCGTCACGACCAACGCGCCCAACAACTTGCGCAAGAAGCTGGAACGCCCGCTCGGCCGAGGCGTAATCAGGAAGTGCGAGGCCACTATCAGCCTGAATCACGCCAACCGTATGAAGTTTTGGCAGGTCGAGACCTTTCGCAACCACTTGTGTACCGATGGCGATATCAATAGTTCCGTCATAGAGTTCTTGGTATTTTTCACTCACGGTGTCGGCGTTGGCGTTGTCCCCGTCAAAACGGGCGATGGTTGCTTTCGGAAAAAGTCGACGGAGCTCACTCTCAATCAACTTTGTGCCAACACCCTTGTGAATGATATCGGCGCTATTGCAGGTAGGGCAGGTGGTCGGTACTTTTGCGCGGTGATCGCAGATGTGACAACTGAGGGTAAAAGTATCGGCGTGAAGGACGAGCGGTACAAAACAGCGCGGACATTCAGCGGCCCAGCCACAGTTCTCGCAGAGTGTCGTGCTCGCACTGCCGCGGCGGTTATGAAAAATGAGGGTTTGTTTACCCGAGGCATTATTGTGTTCAATTTGCTGAAGCAGCGCGTCCGATAGGAAGCGGTGTTTCTTGAAATTTTCACGCTTTTTCATATCAACAAGAATTGAATGAGTTGCTTTGGCATTGTGACGAGCTGGTTTGGGCAGGATAACGATAGGGGAGCCATGAGCCTCGGCGACGTAACGGTCGGTAACGAGTGGCGTTGCACTTCCTAGAACTACGCGAGCTTGTGCGGCTTTGCCAAGAACACTCGCAGCCCGGAGCGCAGAGTAGCGCGGAGCCTGCTCTTGCTTATAGCTTGGCTCATGTGCCTCGTCAACAACAATTGCCCCAACATTGGTGACAGGCATAAAGAGGGCGGAGCGGGGACCGATCACGATAAGTGGCTCGGTTGCTGTAAGCGCCTTCTTCCAAGCGACATGACGTTCGGCTTCGGTCATGTGAGAGTGGGTAACGAGTACATTTGGAAACTCGTGGGTAAACTCATCAACCACCTGACTGGTAAGACTAATTTCTGGTACAAGCACAATCGTCGACTTGTCGTCGGCGAGTGTTTTACGTGCAAGGTCCTTATATATTTCAGTTTTTCCAGACCCCGTAACCCCTTGTAGGAGGATAGTTCCAGAAGAAACTGACAAAATTGTGTTCATGGCTTTTGCCTGATCTTCGTTGAGTACAATAGTTGTTCGACTTCGTGCATTCTCGCGAATGACCGTTTGTTTCTCACGACGCTTCGTTGTTAAGCCCCGCGGCAGCACAGTCTGCAAAACTGTCGCTAGGGGAGTTCGATAATACTCTGCAAGCCATAAAGAAAGCTCAATAAGCGGCTTTGGCAGCGGCGTAGGCTCAATAATAGATGCAATTTCCTTTGTCTCATAAGAAGGTTTCGATACTTCTTTAAGAACAAGACCATTAAGTGTTTGTTTGCCTACGGATATAGTTACAAGTTGACCCATAGGAAGCTGTTCTGAGGAGCTATACGTAAAAGCCGAAGCACCGCTTCGCACAATCTTTGTTGGAGCAACCTCATAAAACCACATAAGATTAAGTATAGCACTCGAGGTAGAGCCTGACTGTAGGTATGTTTTGACGACCCCTGCAACCCAAGTCGAACCGGGCGCAGAGGCCCCGGCGAGGCGTGGCGTGAAGCCGTCTCAAAATATACCTACAGCCAGGCGGACTCTGCATGCTAGAATATAAGCATATGTATTTTGAGAGCCGCATCCACGCAGGGCAACAGCTTGCCGCCCGCCTCTTCGAGCGATACCGCTACGAGAACTGCGCAGTCGTTGCGTTAAGTGACGGTGGAGTAATTGTTGGCGAGCAAATCGCAACACAACTTCACTGTATTCTCACAATGCTTCTTGTTGAAGATATTGAAATCCCAGGTGAAAGCCTCAGCTTTGGCGGTGTATCGCAAAGCGGAGAGTTTACGTATAACAGTGAATTCTCCGGTGGTGAAATCGACGAATACACGAGTGAATTCCACGGGTATCTTGAAGACCAAAAGCGTCAGGCCTTCCAGCGCATTAACCGCCTCATCGGTGACGGCGGCATGATTGATTACGATATGCTACGTGATCACACGATCATTCTTGTGAGCGATGGGTTTTCAGACAGTACCGTACTCGATGTAGCACTCGACTTCTTAAAACCTATTCGCATTAAGCGTCTTATTGTGGCGGCACCTATTGCCTCAGAGCAGGCTGTCGACCGTTTGCACGTCATGGCTGACGAACTTCATATCATTGATGTAAAAGTGAATTATTTCGACACTAACCACTATTACACGGTGAACGAAATACCGTCTCACGAGGAGACTGTTGAGAAAATTAATAAAATCATCCTGAATTGGCGTTGACCGTACAGGGTGAAAAAGTGTAGAATAAAACTCAACAGGTTCTGAGAGGCCAATAGAAGTTAAAAGGGGAAGCATGTTAGACGTTTTCATTACATCTCGGGTGCGGCGTAAGATCGTTGTGGTCTATGCTAAGTACCCAGATTTTCGTACACACGTACGAGGCCTTGCCAAGCTAATCAAAGAAGATCCAGGAAACATTCAGCGCGAATTGAAGCGCCTTGAAAAGGTTGGTTTCCTCTCGAGCGAACGACAAGGGAATACAAAGATCTACGCAACGAACAAGCAGTTCCCAATCTTCAAGGAGCTCCAGAGCATCGTGATTAAGTCACAGCAACACGCTGCGCGACCAAAGCGAACTTCTTCCGACGTTGCCTAATGAGTTTATTTGACCGCATTCTGAAATCCCGTGGAATTACCCCGGAGAAGAAGGCGGTTTTTCTTTCGCCGCAATACGACGCAAAGCATGATCCGTTCTTGCTACCTGATATGCAGCCGGCGGTTGAACGCCTCGTGCAGGCGCGTCAGAATCAAGAGCGCATTACTATTTACGGCGACTATGACATCGACGGCTTAACCGCAACGACCGTGTTGATTGATGCATTTTCGAGCTTTGGATTTGAGCACGTGCACGCTTTTATTCCGAATCGTTTTACCGAAGGGTATGGTTTGACCGTTGATGCGATTGAGCGTATTGCAGAGCAAGGCGCCCAACTTATCGTTACGGTAGACTGTGGAAGTTTAAGTCATAAAGAAATCACTCGCGCTAAAGAACTTGGCGTCGATGTTATCGTGACCGATCACCACAATGTGGCGCCAGAACAACCCCCGGCAATTGCGGTGATTAATCCAAAGCGATTACTAGCAGATTACCCCGATGAATATGAAAAATATCTGCTCAAACCAGAATCAAAGTTGGCCGGAAAAGTATATCCATTCCTTGACCTACCAGGTGTCGGCGTTGCCTTTAAATTAGTGCAAGCATTACAGACGAAGCTCGATGGGCTTGAAAAAGGGCAAGAAAAATGGCTTCTCGATTTAGTTGCACTGGGAACGGTGTGTGATGTCGTGACGCTCATCGATGAAAATCGAACGCATGTATTTTGGGGATTGAAGGTGCTTTCGAAGACTCGTCGTCCAGGCCTTAAGGCGTTGATGGCCGTAGGCGGCGTGCGTCCTGAAACTGTGAATGCCCGAAGCCTCGGCTTTTCGCTTGGACCGCGTATGAACGCCGCTGGGCGCCTCGAAACTGCTCAATACGCACTTGATATGCTTATCGCCGTCGATTCTATGGAGGCGCTTCAGTATGCACGTCAGCTTGATGAAATGAACCAAGCTCGACGCAAAGAACAAGACGAAATTCTCAAAGAGGCATTAGTGCAAGCCGAAATGTATATCGATGACCCAGTCTTGGTTGTAAGTGCTCCTGGCTGGAATCACGGTATTGTCGGTATTGTTGCGGCCAAACTGCTTGAACGATATCAAAAGCCAACCTTTGTGCTGGCAGAGCACGACGAAGAAACGAAAGGTTCGGCACGAAGCTACGGAGACTTTAGCGCGGCCGATGCGATTCGTTCAGCCGACGATATTATTACAAAAGGTGGTGGTCACAAGCTTGCAGCTGGTGTGACAATGCCAACGGCAAATGTCGCTGCGTTTCGCGAGCGGGTGAATGCTTTTTATAAAGAGCAAAAGCTCGCCAATCAGGCAGCGTTGCTGCTACCAGTTTCAGATACCGACGCGCACTTAAGCGAAGTGGATGAAGCGCTTATCGAAGCAATCAGTGCCCTTGAACCATTTGGAAATGGCAACCCGCAACCAATTCTTCGCACCGAAGCGCTGAAGGTATTTGGCGTACGTCGCATGGGTGATAATGGCCAGCACGTAAAGCTAACATTAAAGGCCGATGACATGCAATCAATCGACCTTATCGCTTTTAACGCTCCAGATTATTTCTTTGTTGAACAAGGCACATCACTCATTGTTTGGTATGCACCGGAACTGAATGAATGGCAGGGGCGTCGAAGCGTCGAAGGTCGCTTGCTCCATCTTGAGCTGCACGACCTCGACACTTAGCGACGCTATACGTCGCGCTTAAAGAGATTCGAAAGCTTAATTGTTTGAGAGAACTCAAGCGCACCAAGCTTAAATGCTCGGACGGCAATCCAGATACTCAACATCATGAAGAACGTCATCACAATGAGGGCGAGCCATGATTCCGCAACTCCTAGGTTGCCGACAGTGTTACGGATAAGCGTTACGACTGGTGAGGTAAGCGGGAAGTAGGTGAGGAACGTGACGATCGGGTTTTCTGGGTCAGTCGCAATCATCATCACGAAGTAAAACGGTACGAATGCACCAATGAAGAATACGGCTGAGAAGCTGTTGGCCTCTTTTGTAGATGGCGCGGCCGCTGCGGTTGCGGTCATGAAGCCGGCGTACATGAGGAAGCCGACTACCAAGAAGGCGAGTCCGAAGAAGATTGCTATTGGGTCGATGGTAATTTCAGCAAGGTTAATGCCAAACGGTAGTGCGATTGTTGCACCAAATTGCTGCGCAACAAAGTACGCCAAGACGCCAATGATACCGAAGAAGGCTACCTGTGTTAGCGTCACAAGACTTACTGCGAGAAGCTTGCCAACGATAAGCGTACGAGGCTTAACGTAGGTGAGCACCATCTCCATTGAGCGGTTTTCTTTTTCTTCACTGACGCTCGTGAGCATATAGCCAACCGAGAAAGCGAAGATGATATAAAACAGAATAACGAAAAGTCCCGGCGCGATATAGTCGTTAAAGCCACCCGTTTCTACACCGTCTTTAAACACCGTTACGTCGGCTTCTGCACCTTGTTGGGCCAGCGCAATTACTTCTGCTGAGCCAAGCGGTAAGAAGAGGCTTGTCTTTAAGAGATTGTCGGCTAGTGAACTGACGGTCGAGATCTGCGTTAAGTCGTTTGAGCTTAAATAGATTTTATATTTGCGGTCATCTTCAAGAGAGGCGGGGAATACGATAAGCGCTTCCTTGTCGGCAACGCGAACTTGCTCTTGGAGCGTTTCGAGTTCAGAAGCCGATGCCAGACTGAGGCCACTTTGTGCGACAACTTCTTTATTGAGCAGGTTGCTTTCATCAACGATAGCAATGTTTTTGAGGTCTTTGGCGAGCTCATCAATACGCGCGCTGCTTGATTGGTTTCCAAGGTAGGTGAGGAGGAAAATTGCACCAATCACCGCTGGAATGGCAATCATGACAATCCAGAAGCTTGGTTGCTTGACGATGGTTAAGTATTCATGGCGAATGACAGAGCGAAGCTTAGACATGGGCTACCTCCGTACTCTTTTCATTGTAGATTTGCACAAAAATATCCTCAATTGATTTCGATTTAAATTCTTTCTTCACATCTGCAACAGTTCCGTAGGCGCGGGCTTTACCATCTTTCAAAATAAGCAAGCGATCCGCAAGTCGCTCAACTTCTTCCATGAGGTGGGTAATGTAAATGACTGATGTTCCACTTTGCTGGAGCTCATCAACGATATCGAGCAGGAGCTTACGATTGACCGGGTCGAGACCCTTTGTTGGTTCGTCGAGAATGAGGAGCTTTGGATTACCCATAATAGCTACGCCAAGTTGAACTTTTTGTTGCTGACCGCCCGAAAGTTTTTTGATTTTCGTGTTCGCTTTATCGGCGAGCTCAACACGTTCGAGAAAGGCAAGAGAGAACGCTTTTGCATCTTCGCGCTGCATGCCTTTTAGCTCACCAAAGTAAATCATTGTGTCGAGAACTTTTGACCGTGTATAGAGACCGCGTTCTTCGGGAAGGTACCCGACAATAGAAGCTGTTTCTGGTGTGAGGGGTGCGCCATCAACAAGGAGCTTGCCAGTAGTTGCCTGGTAGATCCCAAGAAGCGAGCGAATAGTACTAGTTTTACCAGAACCATTTGATCCTAAAAAGGCAAAGACTTCGCCCGGATACACGTCAAAATCAAGTTGTTTTACAATGTGCTTCTCGCCGATAGTGAGGCTGAAGTTCTCTATGTGAACGATTGGATGCGGTTTTGTCATAGCCTTCAGTATACGGAATCCGCTCAAGCTTTTAAACCTAAAGACTGTGAATTATGAGAAGGAGCCAATGATTGCGGTGAAGCCTTTTTGAAGAGATGACGCATTATGCGACAGTTCGCTGACAATGCCTTTTTTCGATGGCGAAAGGACATCGACAAGCAACCGGAACAAAAGAATAAACTTTGGCGTTTGAACGGTTTCGGACGCGAATTGCAAAGAATCGACGAAGCTTCGAACATGTTCGCGCTGGCTTTTGGTTTGGGTGGGTTTTAGGAACCGAATAATAAACCCTGTCATAACGGCAGCAAAGATGAAAAGCACCGTAATGAAGATAACGGGCCCGAAGAGAAGCCACCACCACTCGCTCAGTGTCACGAGCCATACGAGAAGGGCGTGAAGAACGAGGAGTACCCCTGCAGCAATAGCGACAACAGGCAAGAAAATTCTTTGCGCAAACTCTGCGCCAACGGCTCGAATTGCAAGGATGAGAGGGCTTACATTCATGTACTTTTATTATACCCTAGGCAATATTAAAAAAAGTTCTATACTGAGGGTATGACAGCGTCGGAGGCAAAAGCAGTCACTCAACAAGAAGCTTCCCCAACATGGAAGAAGATACTTGGTGGTGTCCTCCTGGCGCTCGGAGCAATTACGTTCCTTCTTGCACAAAGCACCCTTTGGGTGAGCGAAAATTTCTTCAATGAAAATAACTTTGTTGGTACGGTTGAGCAAGTCCTTACGACCGAAGAAAGCCGGCAGGCTATTTCGGGTACTATCGTGCACAGCGCACTCCAAAATAACCCAGTAGCTGAGCAGGTGATTGGCAAGCAATTGACCGCACTCGTGAACGGATTACTCGGAAGCGATTTGGCTGGTCAGGTGTTTGATCGTATTTCACACCGCGCTTACGCGTACCTTACTTCATCGGACCGCCAGGATATTGCGATTAATCTGACATCGATTAAAGATCCGCTCACGGCAATGGTTGGAATAATTGAAAAGACGGGCCGAGATGTGAAGTTCGACCCAGCAAATATCCCTGATACAATTACGCTTGTCGATTCAGAATCACTCCCAGACATTAGTGGCTATATTCGAACAATGCTGTTTGCTAGTGGGCTGCTTTGGTTCGCGACAATCGCCTCATTCGCAACGTACATATATCTGTACCGTAACAAGCTTGTTCGAAGTATTTATGTAGTAGGGTGGAGTATCCTTATTGTTTCAGCGCTTGCATTATTGAGCGGTCCGTTCATTCCGCCGGCCATCGCGAGTCTCGTTAATCTGATTGATATTCGCGGCGTCGTTGAAGATTTAGCAGTCGCCTTTATAGCACCGTTCCAGGTACAGCTTTTGAGCGGAATGGTAATTGTTGCATTCGTTATGCTCGCTGTCAGTCTCCGCGACGTGATTCGCGAAGGTTTAACCCGGCTTGTACGACTTTTCAAGTAGTAGGTGTCTTGCGCAATTGTTCCTCATCTGTTAAAATAGCGTAGATATGGTACAAGTAACACGTAAAGACGAACGCGAAGCGAACGAGAACATCATCCGTCGTTTCAACCGAAAGGTGCTACAAAGTGGCGTTTTGGCTGAGGCCAAGGCTTCTATGCGCTTTTCTAAAGACATCAGCAAGGTTGAACGCCGTAAGAAGGCGATCATCCGTAAAGAGCGTAAGGCCGACAAGCTTGCAAAGGCTCGTCTCGGCGTTCGCTAATAACGACTGGTAAAACGATAGTGACGCTTAAGTCACAAATCGAAAACGATGTAAAAGCCGCTCTTTTGGGCGGCGATCGTTTTCGTACCGATGTACTCCGTGGCTTAAAAGCTGCGATTCTTAATGAGGAAGTTGCAAAAGGTAAGCGCGACGAAGGTCTCGACGACGCATCGATCGAGCAGCTTATTGCTCGTGAAGTAAAGAAGCGTCTCGACAGCGTTCAACAATATACGCAGGCGGCGCGCCCTGAACTTGCTGAAACCGAACAGGCTGAAGCAAAGATCTTGGAAGAGTATCTTCCGGAACAACTCTCTGAAGAAGATGTGAAAATTGTCATCGATGAGACAATCGCAGCGCTCGGTGTCTCTGGGCCACAAGCCATGGGACAAGTGATCGGAGCAGTGAAGGGCAAGCTCGGTAATACAACCGACGGCTCAACAATCGCCCGACTCGTTAAAGAAGCGCTGAACTAATCGGCGCTTTTTCTATAAAAAATAAAGAGTAAAAGGTATCATAAAGACATGATTGTATTTTTCGGTCCAGCAGGTGCTGGTAAAAGTATCCAAGGACAAATTCTCGCCGCAAGGCAAAACTGGCGCTGGTTGAGTGCAGGTCAGATTCTTCGTGACGCACACGACGCAGAAATTAACGCGTACATGCAAAAGGGCGAATTGATTCCACACACAGTCACTAACCGCATTATGGGTGAGTCAATTCAAAAAGCCGGTGACATCGATCGCATTATTCTCGACGGCTTTCCTCGACAAATTGAACAGGCGCAATGGCTCATTGATAGTCAGCCCGAGCATGGTCGTGCAATCGACCTTGTTGTTGTACTCGAAGTACCCCGCGAAGAGCTTTTGAGCCGACTCTCAATTCGTGGTCGCGCCGACGATACACCAGAGGCAATCGATCAACGTCTGCGTGATTACCGCCAGGTTATGTATCCAATTCTCGGTTACTTTACTGAACAGCACATTCCAGTTGTTCATATCGATGGCGTTGGTACAGTTGGTGAAATTCACGACCGTATTTTTGCTGAAATTCAAAGTAGGGGAATTGCCGGCTAATGCAAAAACTTAAGACCCCAGCTGAAATTCAAGCGATGCGCGAAGGTGGCGCAATTCTCGCGCAGCTTTTCGCAGATCTAAAACCGCGTGTCGTCCCTGGAGTTTCTGAAAAAGAACTCGATGCTTGGGTAGATGCTGAAATCAAAGCTCGTGGCGCTATCGCCACGTATAAAACCGACGAAGTAAAGTTCCCGGCAGCTATTTGTATTTCAACAAACGAACAAATCGTTCACAGTATTCCAACCGATTACGTGCTCCAAGAGGGTGACGTGGTTGGCTTTGACCTTGTTATTACGTACAAAGGCATGAAAACTGACAGTGCGTTTACGATGATTGTCGGTAAGGGAAACGGCGCACAGCGTCATCTTGTTCAGGCGACCGAACAAAGTCTATACGCTGGCATCGATGCAATTAAAGGGCCTGTTCGCACCGGTGATATCAGCGCGGCAATCGAAAAGGCACTGAAGGGCGCAAAGCTTGGTATTATTCGCGAACTTGTAGGTCACGGTATTGGCCACGAAATGCACGAAGCGCCTGAAGTGCCAAACTACGGGCGAAAGGGCACTGGCGCGCTTTTGACACCTGGTGACACGATTGCAATTGAACCAATGGCGACGCTTGGCGGTGAAAAGGTTGTCGTTGATCAAGACGGATGGACGATAAACACATGGGACGGAAGTCTCGCTGCTCACTTTGAGCACACAGTACTTATTACTGAGGATGGGGCGGAGATTCTTACGAGGCTCTGATGGCATCGGCTGAAGACTTACTCATTGCAAGCTTCGAGGCTGTAAAGGTTCCCGGTCCACTTGTGACGGGCGAGCTTGATGCGGATGAATACGTCAACTCAGTAAAAGAAGCGTTTGTAGAAGATGCGATTCAATCACTCCGCTTAAAAGACCGTGCGTCGGGTATATTGCTCGATATTGACCATGGTATGATTATTTCCCCAAGCGGGTCACCTGCGTTTTCTGATGATTTCTACATGCGACTTCGACTCAAGGGTTCACAGACGCTTGTTTCGATTGAACGGAATAGAGACGTCCTGAATTATATGGTTGTTCAATTCGCAAAGTTTAAATTAGGTGAAACGGCAGTTCGGCACATTTTAAAATATTCAGAATTTGGAGAGGAATAATTATGCCAGCAGAAGGATATGAAACACATGGCGGGCGCACATTAGACGCTGAATTTTACCCAGTCATTTTTGAGGCTGAGTCGGGAAATATAGAGGCAGCAATTTTACAGCGTACGGAACGATTTTTTGCTCGGGTAAAGCAGACGATAGGGATTAACGATCTTGCGCAAGAGGCCGCGGAATGGCCTGAGAATATCGATATCGTACCGCTTGGAAACCCTGGCGAAAAGCCGATGCGAATGATTCACGAGCTCTGGTATTATGACGTGCAAGCTGTGGCGGCGGTGGTGCAAGATTTTCGCGAAGACGGCTCTATTGCTGTAGCGTTTTCTCGGCACTCGCTGGACAATAAAGATATGCACGATGTCTATCGCGAGCTCGCCCGGGCGGACAGTTTAATTGCTCAGGATTCGTTCTAGTACTTGTCGAAGGTGTACCACAAGCGGTATACTAACCCTATGCAAGAGTCGTCTTCATATGCTGTCGGTCTAGATATCGGAACTACCAAGGTGCGCGCCGTTGTGGCCCATGTTGATAGTTCAACCGGGGTACCTACTATTGTAGGTATTGGCCAAGCAGCTAATACCGGTATGCGCAAAGGTGTAGTAGTTAATCTTCAGGGTCCAGGACACGCTATTGATGAAGCACTCGGTGAAGCCGAGCGCATGAGTGGCTATCAAGTTCACGGTGCGACCGTCAGTGTAAACGGTTCACATATTCTTACAACACACGCTGATGGCATGGTTGCTGTTGGTGGTGCTGATCACGAAATCGGTCGCGACGACCTCGACCGAATAAAAGATGTCGCCACACTTGGAAAAGTGCCTGCAAACCGAGATATTCTCGATGTCGTTGCGCACGCCTACAAGCTCGATGGACAAGACAATATCAAAGACCCACTCGGCATGACTGGTACGCGTCTTGAAATTGACGCACACGTTATTTCTGCGCTTACCCCATACCTTGTGAATGTCGACAAAGCGGCTGAATCTGCACAAGTTGAACCACACAGTGTTGTGCCAACTTCTATGGCAGCGGCACGTGCCGTGTTGAGTGAACAGCAGCTTGAAAATGGCGTGGCGGTCATTGACCTCGGTGGATCTACCACCAGCATCGCCGTATATGAAGAAGGCGATCTTCAATACGTTGGCGTTGTGCCTATCGGTGGCCATAATATTACCAACGACCTCGCTATCGGCCTTAAGACCGATCCGGAAGTAGCCGAAGAGGTGAAGGTAAAGCACGGCTGCGCACTGAGCCACAGCGAAAGCGCCGGCGTGAGCGTGAAGCACGAAGGTGAAGTTCAGACATTTAAAACTGAAGAAATTAATGAAATTGTGGAAGCTCGCCTCGAAGAAATCTTCGAAGGCATTCAGCTCCACCTTAAAAAAGCCGGCCGAGCAGGGAAGTTGCCTGCGGGTGTCGTCCTCGTGGGCGGGGGTGCAAAGCTGAAGCACATCGCTGAATACGCCAAGGAAACACTTGGACTCGCGGCACGTCTTGGCCAACCATCTGGGTTTGGTGGCGTTGCTGACGACATCGATAAGTCTGAATTCGCAACAGCGATTGGTCTTATGCTCATCGACTCTGATCAAGCACATCACGACAAGCCGCGCGGTGGCGCTGGTAAGTTTAAGGCTCCTTCAGCGAAGGACCTAAAGGGTGGCGCATCAAAGATCTTCGGTTGGTTTAAGCCGTAATGGAGCAGCAGGGTTTGCCTACTCAACCACAATCAACTTCTAACAAACCACTCATCTTCGGTGTTCTTGCGGTCGTATTGCTTTTTATTCCGCCTGTCGCGTTGATTTTCGGTATTCTGGCTCTTGTCTTTGCCGCTAAGGCGCACAAGGCTGCTAAGGCACGGGGTGAGACAGCCCCTCGGGCGGTTGTTCCGACGGTACTTGGGGCAATTGGTATCGCAGCCTCATCAATCCTTATGATTATTGCGGCGGTAGGGTTCGTGTCGGCACTTGTACCGATTATCTCGTCGATTAATTCGAGCTCATCGGCAAATGCCGACTACCCAGAGCGCATTGAAGCGTTTGAAGCGGCAAAAAAGAACTTTACTGTCGATGAGACGGTTGAGTTTGGCCCGTATGACTTAGCGGTACGAGATATTCAACGGACCTATATACCATCCAGCCAGGAAGCGGCAATTATTAATGAAGCTGTGGCTGATGCCCGGACTGACAAGTACGACAAAAAGCACAATACCTATGGCCAGAATACTGCCAGCGAAGACATGGTGTATACAAAATTTATTGTTGACCTTTCTCATAATGCTGAGAGGGCAGAAGTATATAAAAAGATTACAATGAGTATGCCATCTTGGGGTGCTGCGCTTACTGAGCTGAAACTCGATGGTAATGAATGTATCTGGAGAAGTGTAGATGAGGGTGATGAGCTTCGTAACTATGATAATCAATATCGCGAAGAGAGCCTTAAGCCGGTATCGGTTACGTATATCTGCATTGGCGAAACGGCCACTCCAACAGAGGTGGAGCTAGAAGTCTCGGCCTTCTCTCGTGTGTCATCTATCGTTGGTACAGAGGGTATGCCGCGCAAACAATTTATCTATACGATTCAGTTCTAACGCGCACAAACTACTTGTTCGAACACATAAAATGATATACTAGGACCAAAGGGTAAATTAGGAAAATATATCTAGGAGAGACAGGCATGCCTGAAGTAAAACCGAGCGACATCCAAACCTTCGCAAGCATTAAAGTTGTTGGTGTTGGTGGGGCTGGTGGCTCAGCAGTAAACCGTATGAAAGAAGCTGGTCTTGCCGGTGTGCAATTTATTGCAATGAACACCGACGCCCAAGCGCTTCACAATAGTAAAGCTGATATCAAAATTCACCTTGGACACAGTACAACTGGTGGTCTTGGTGCTGGTGCCGATCCTTCAAAGGGTGAAGCTGCAGCAAACGAATCACGCGATGATATTCGTCAATCACTCGAAGGTGCTGACATGGTCTTTGTTACCATCGGTGCTGGTGGTGGTACTGGTTCAGGTGCTGGCTACGTTGTAGCCGAAGTGGCACGTGAAATGGGTATTCTCGTCGTAGGTGTTGCTACGAAGCCATTTAGCTTCGAAGGTGAAAAACGCCGTCAGAACGCCGACTGGGCAATTGCACAGCTTCGCCGTCACGTCGACACACTCATTACCATTCCTAACGATCGTCTTCTCCAGACAATCGACCGCCGTACTCCACTTCTTGAAACCTTCAAGATTGCCGACGACGTGCTTCGTCAGGGCGTCCAGGGTATCTCTGAGCTCATTACCGAACATGGACTCATTAACCTCGACTTCGCTGACGTGAAGGCGATTATGAGCAACGCCGGCTCAGCTCTTATGGGAATTGGCCGCGCAAATGGCGACAACCGTGCTGCACTTGCTGCGCAACAAGCTATCGAATCACCACTCATTGAAGTATCAATCGACGGTGCGCGTGGCGTTCTCTTCAACGTTACTGGTGGCTACGACATGAGCATGTCTGAAATCCAAGAAGCAGCCGAAATCATTACGAGTGCTGTTTCTCCAGATGCAAACATTATCTTCGGTGCAACCCTGAAGCCTGAAATCGAAGACGAACTCGTCATTACGGTGATTGCAACCGGATTCGACTCTGCATACTATCAAGAAGAAGAGCCTGCAACCGAGCAAGCTGACCCTGCGATTGCAGAAAAAATCAGCGCTGCAATCGATGCAACTGAAGTAAAAGATATCGACATGAACCTCGACCACACTGAAGCCGCGGCAATCTTCAACGAAGAGCCAAGCGAAAGCATGTGGAACCAAGCAGCCGAAGCAGAGGATGAGTCTGATACTCCAGCCTTCCTTCGCCGCCGTAAAAAGAACAAAAAGAACAAGAAAGACGAGGAATAATCCTTTATGGCAAAAATCGTAATTGGCGATAGTCGTGTTATTGAATCACGTGAAGTAAGCGACGGAGTTACTATTCGTCGTCGTCGTGAAGCTCCGAACGGCACGCGTTTTACGACGTATGAGCGTATCGAAAAGCCGAACCTCGCAATTGTGAAGAAGAACGGCGCTCGCGAACTCTACGACCGCGACAAGCTCGCAACTGCCATTAAGCGTTCAGTAGGGAAGTTCTTTACTTCAGAAGTTGAAGTTGAAGAAATGATCGACGTTATCGAAGATAGTCTCTACGACCTTGGTGAAAGCGAAATCACCAGCAAGCAAATCGGTGACAAGGTTCTCGATGAACTTGCTGAACGAAACGAAGTTGCATATGTGCGCTTCGCAAGTGTGTACCAAGAGTTCAAAACTCTCGATGACTTTGTGCAAATTCTCGAAGAGCGTCGCCAACAAAAGCAGGCTAAGAAGGCAGCGTAGAACACTATGCGCGTCGTGGTGGTATACAGAGATGCAACTGATTACGCTCGGCAGGTGACCGACTTCTTGGCTGACTTTAAGCGCCAGACTGGTCGTGACCTTGAAACACTCGATCCGGATACGCCTGATGGAAGCAGCTTCTGTCGCGCGTACGATATCGTTGAGTATCCGTCGCTCATTGCTATTTCCGATGAGGGCCAACTGCAGAATCTCTGGAGAGGGCTTCCGCTGCCAACAATTAGTGAGGTAAGTTACTATGTCTAAAGTTAAAAAAATGATTTCCTATTTCAAGCACGATGATAAAAAAATCCGCGATAATCGCTGGATTTTTACAAGCATGCTTGTCGGTGCACTGTTTAGCCTTTTAGCGGCTTTTGTTCTATCAGTTGAAGCTGTTGAGCTCGCGAAGAATCCAAATGCTGAGCTAAGTTGTAGCGTGAACGTGGTCATTAACTGTGCCACGGTTGCTGCGCACCCGACATCAGAAATGTTTGGCTTCACAAATAGCTTCATCGGACTCATGGCGGAGCCGGTGGTTATTATAATTGCGCTCGCTGGGCTCATGGGTATTACATTCCCGCGTTTGTTTATGTTCTTTGCGCAGATCGGCTACACACTGGGACTCATCTTCGCACTGTATCTGTTCTATCTGAGCATGTTTGTGATTGGCGCGTTGTGTCCGTGGTGCTTGCTTGTGACCGCATCGACTATCTTCGTGTGGTTCTCAATGACCCGCTACAATATACGGGAAAATAACTTGTATCTCCCGAAGAAAATTCAAAAAGCGGCGCATACCTTTATTGAAAAAGACTATGACAAATTAGTACTTGGTGTTCTCATCGCGGCTATCGTGGCTGCAATCTTCCTAAAATACGGCGCCGATTTATTCGCCTAGGCACCTATGTCGAAAAGCGCTTTCTACGACTCAACGCGCAAGCGACTCAACCAGTACAATGTATTTAACGACGACACGCTCGATTTTGTTGCGACATTAGCGCAAAAACAAGTTGAGTTTGAATCATATCCGAAGTTTTTCAAAGCCACGGGTGTTCCACTCGAGCCGACTCTATTTATGAATAGTAGGGGAAGGGGTGTCGTATTGATTGATATTTCTTCGCGTGAAGAAAAAGAGCGGGGCGTCTTTGTAATTCACCTACCTATGGGTAACTCGCTCGATACAAATCAGTTGTATCAAGTAGCAACCGTCGCCCTGGCGTTTCCCACCTATCGCATTATTGCTTTTGGAAATCCGAGCGGTAAGCCCTATGCGCACCCTGAGCAAAACTTTTCTGTGAAAGATTGGTGGAAAGTGGCTTTTAGCAAGGATGTACGCGCGGCGGTGTCGACAGAGCTTGATTACTTAGCGTCTCAAAACATAAAAAGTGCAATCCACATTGGTTATTCATACGGCGCATTAAAAGCACTTGTAACTGCGTCGTATGCAGACCCAGCCTCTATTCAGCAACTTGTTCTGCTTGATCCAGTTGCGCATCCGCGTGGACCTCGGCAGCTCCTTGGTGACTTTAACGCGACCTTCGCTTCACTCGGTGAATATGTCAATCGCACCGAACTTCAAACATTCCTTGATGCGCGTCAAGATGCCGTTCGCCGGGTTGAATACACAAAGGGGATTATGCGCCCTGTAAACTTAGCAATTGGTTTTATGTTGGCGCGTGCAGATTTTATTCCTCTGCTTGAAAGAGTCTTACAGAAGCACCCAACGCTTAAAGTATATGTTGCATGGGGGAGTAAAAGTGAGCTAGGGAACGATGCGCACATGAAAGCGAGTCTCCATAATCTTGCGCATGATATTGCGAAAGGTCGCGTTCGATCACTCCGCCTTGAAGGTGACACGCATGCTTTTGCAAATGACCTCCATGTGTACGCGGCGATTGTTCACGATGCGCTCAGCTCATAAGCTTGCTTGTCATCTGTATTTTCTTGAGGTAAAATAGGGCTAGAAACATTTGAGTGGTTATCACCCACGAGTTTTGGGAAGAAATCGAAAGAAACTAGACCCCAACGCGATTCCGGCGTCACAGCGAATCAACGAAGTGCTGAAAGTTTATCCTTTCGGAAATCGGATGGTACCACCCGTGCAAACGGGCTCCGATGACCGAGAGGTTTTTGTTTTACAAAAAATAAGAAAGGCAAGCAATGAGTGACGGTATGAAACTCGGTGAAGGCGTTCCATTCGATAATGGCCCTACCTGCAAGGGTGTGGCATATCCGATTGAAGGAAGTGAGAACGATTTCTCGGCTATTGAGATTATCGGACGATACCCGCCTGAGTCGGGCGTTTACGCAACCAATCTTGGTTCTCGCGAAGAAGTTCGCGTTGAAGAAGGAGCGGGTTGGCTCATCCGTATGTCGAATGCTGGCTTCTTAAGCCAAGAAAGTCTGAGTGTCGGTTCCGAGGTAGCAATTGAGCCTGGCGAAAATTTCGCATGGCTCTCGGGTGCCACGCAGCAAGAAGCCGCTGTTGAACTTGTCCCTGCAGGGTTAAGCCTTGATGAAGTGCTTGCTCAGGTGCTGAACGAGGAGGCGCCGAAAAAAACGACCGGCATGAAACTCGCAATGCTCTGCATACCTGCCTTTGATCCAGAGAAATATATACCCGGCAGAACAGAGAATGAAATTCGACAAGCGCATACTAAAGAAGGAGAGAAATAATGGTACAGTTCCAGTCAGGCAGTCGCCGACGAGCAATCGAATACGAAAAAGACCTTGTTCAACAATGGAAAGCGAACAAGACCTTTGAGAAGTCGATTGAACTCCGTCCAAAAGAAAATTCGTACGTATTTTATGACGGTCCTCCGTTTATTTCTGGTGTGCCGCACCACGGAACACTCCTGAGCTCGATTGTGAAAGACGCCGTGCCGCGCTATCAAACTATGAAGGGCAAGCGTGTTGAGCGCGTCTGGGGCTGGGACTGTCACGGCCTCCCTGCGGAGCGATTTACCGAAAAGAAACTTGGTATTAACTCTCGCCAAGAAGTGATTGAATACGGTATTGAAAAGTACATCGTCGCAACCCGTGAAAACATGGTCCAAACCAGTAACCTTTGGGAAGACACAATTGACCGCATTGGCCGCTGGGTCGACTTCAAGGGCGCCTACAAAACCATGGACAAAGACTACATGGAGTCTATTTGGTGGGCGTTCAAAACCCTTTATGAAAAGGGTAAGATTTACGAAGGCGAGAAGGTGCTTATGTACTGTACGCTTGATGCAACGCCGCTCTCTAAGGCCGAGGTCACGATGGACGCTGGTGCCTACCAAGATGTCACCGACCCAAGCGTGTACGTAAAATTCAAGTTCTCAACCGACGACAAGAAAGACCACGAAACAACGGGTCGGGCGACCTATCTATTGGCATGGACTACAACGCCGTGGACACTTCCTGCAAATACCGCACTCGCGATTAACCCGGCGATTAAGTATGTTCAAGTTGAGCACGAGGGCGAGTTCTATATTTTGGCTGAAGACCTTATTCCAAAGGTATTTACCGATGAAAAGCACCAGCCACTCCCATACCGCCTCATTCGCCAAATCTCATCAAGCGAACTTCTTGGCCGTTCATACGAGCCTCTCTTTGAAGGTCACGAAGGCGAAAACGCACACAAGATCTGGGCGGCTGATTACGTTACAACTGAATCTGGTACTGGTATTGTTCACATCGCTCCAGCGTATGGTGAAGAAGACTTCGCACTGGCTCGTAAGGAGAAAATCCCTGTTGTGCACGTGCTCGATGAAAACGGTGAATATACCGAAACCGAATGGAAGGGCGCGAACGTTTGGGAAATCAATAAGACTATCGCCAAGACTCTTGTCGAACGCGGTGTCGTTATGAAGATTGATTACATCCGTCACTCATACCCGCACTGTCACCGCTGTGGCACTAAGCTCATGTACCGCGCGCACCCAAGCTGGTTCATGGATATCGAAAGCCAACGCGAGCAAATGCTTCGACAAAACGGTGATATTGAATGGTTCCCAGAACACGTCAAGCATGGTCGTTTCGAAAAGACGATCGAGCAAGCACCAGACTGGAACATTTCACGCGACCGTTTCTGGGCGACCGCTATGCCTGTTTGGAAGGGTGTTGATGCTGATGGCAATACACGCGACGAAGATGGTAATGAATACGTAAAGGTGATGGGAAGCTATGCTGAACTGAAGGAATTAAGTGGTGTTGAGCTCGAAGATTATCACCGCCCATGGGTGGATGACATTACCTTTGAAATCGATGGCGTGACGTATACGCGTATCGATAAGGTGATGGACAGCTGGTTCGAAGCCGGAAGTATGCCATTTGCGCAGTTCCACTATCCGTTTGAAAACAAAGAAAAGTTTGAGGCGAATTTCCCAGGTGACTTCATTGTTGAATACATCGGCCAGGTTCGCGCTTGGTTCTACTACATGCACTCTATGAGCGTTGCGTTGTTTGGCGAGAATTCATTCAAGAACGTCGTGGTGACCGGAAACGTTGCCGGAAACGATGGCCGCAAGATGAGTAAGAGTTATGGTAACTACACCGACCCGAACGAACTCATGGATAAGTTTAGTGCCGACTCGCTTCGCTTCCTCCTGCTTTCAAGCCCGCTCATGAACGGCGAAGACTTTGCGCTGCAGGACAAAGAAGTAGGGGACGTTGCCCGTAAACTTAGTATGGTCTGGAATATGTACGACTTCTTTACGATGTACGCGTCAGTCGACGGCTGGGAATTCACCGGCGAACTCGTCGATCCTTCAGATGAAGTAACGAATCCACTCGACCAATGGATTATCGGCCGTGTACACCAACTCATTCAAGAAATCGAAACCCACATGGATGGCTACGACATTCCAAACGCGACAAGCCCAATCTTGCCGTTCCTCGACGATGCCTCGAACTGGTACGTACGCCGTTCACGCCGACGTTTCTGGAAATCTGAGGACGATAGCGATAAGAACAGCGCCTACAAGACGCTTCACTACGTGCTTGTACGCCTGAGTCAGGCAATTGCGCCATTCGTGCCATTTATGGCGGAAGAGCTCTACCAGAAGCTTACGGGTGGTGAAAGTGTTCACCTGACCGATTGGCCAGAAGTGGGCCACGCTAATGAATTGGTACTTGATCGTATGGCGCGCACGCGCGATATCATCGAACAAGGCCTCGGGCTTCGTATGTTGAAGAATGATACCGAAGTGCAAATTAAGGTTCGCCAGCCACTTTCAAAGCTTACATACACAGGTGACAAACTCGATGAGTTCTACGAGAACATTATTGCCGAAGAGGTGAATGTTAAGGAAGTCGTCAATGAGCAGGCGGGCGAAGCGACTGTTGTGCTCGATAAGACCATTACTCCAGAGCTCCGTCGTGAAGGCTTCGCACGTGAAGTGATTCGCTACGTGCAAGCTGCTCGCAAGAACGCTGGCCTTAATGTCGACGACCGCATTAAGCTAAGCCTTTCAACAGAAGACACCGAACTTGCTCGCGCAATCGAAGAATACGGCGAAACCATTGCCGCCGAAACACTTGCGGAAGGAATTTCAAACGAAGCTTACGCGCACAGCACGGACGCAACGATTGAGGGCGCCGCACTGACTGTTTCGCTCGAAAAATAACAGGTGAGTGGCCAAATGACTCCCTGAGGATAGTTGACAAATCATACTGTTTATGCTAGGGTAAGAAACAGTAAAAACTCAGAAACAAAAAGGATCATACCACCACATGAGCGCAGAAACCGCACCAACTGAATTTCCAGCAAATAAAGCCGAAGCTATTGTTGATCTTGATCAGCAGGCAATGTATAGCGATATGACGAATGAGCAGTACGACACAACCCGTGCCAGTATTGACGCCGCACATAATGTGATTGCTGAAGATACTGAGACCGAAAAGAAGACTGAGCGTCCAATTGCGAACGCCGCAGCCCTTCTTGCCATTCATCAAGCGGCCGCTGCCAACAACTGGGATGCAGATCGCATTCAGCTCGCAGAACAAGAGCTTCAACGCAAAACAGCCGCGAAGTAACGCGTAAGCGTAAACAGAAAGCAACCGGACCTACCGGTTGCTTTTTTATTAAGTTTATGCTATTATATACATTGACTCCAATAGGGATCCAGAGAGAGGACTGTGAGTCAAATGGACCAGACACGGTACGCGACGGTCGAGGTCGCTTCTGTGGTTAAGCAGAAGTTGACGCTGGGAAGCCAGCAGCGAGTATTGGAGGGTCAGACCTTCACGCTCGAGCTCGAAGTCCCCATTTCGTATGAGGATGACGTCGTCGACAGCAAGTTCGCACTGATCGCCGAGCGCGTGAAGGGTGGTGACCCCGCCTTTGTACACGCGAATAATGCCTCCGTCTACACGACGTGGGCACAGGTTGAGCCGAACGGCGACGCCTTCCGGATCAGCATCGAAGTTCCCGCAGAGGGAACAGACGCCCAGCCGGCGACAGTCTATGTCGCCAGCGACATGGAGCGAATCGTCCACGAGTTTCTTGCTCGCCAGGATCGAGCCACAAGATGACTCGACCGCGCGCAAAACTCGCGTCGATGAGACGCTCTACCACCCCTCGGGGTTTTCCATAATGCTCGGTTCAACCGACGCACATGGAAAACCCCGAGGTTTTCCATTTCTCGGGGTTTTCAGTAAACGGATTGTGAAGTGTACTAGGTCTTAATTTCAACACCGCCAAGTGCGACGGTACCAGTGAGCACAAGGATTGGTCCCTTGTGGTCGTCGCTACCTTCAGACTTGTTTTCAACGCCACCGGCAATTGGAGCGGCCTTTGAAATAACTTTCCAGTCACGCGGTACTTTGATTTCCACGCCACCACAAATGGTGAAGATATCGAGTGTCGCTTCTTTTTGGATCTTTGCATCGCGAAGGTCGAGTACTGCGCCGCCAAAGATAGCGGTAATGCGCCCACCTTGGTAGTTCTGGGATTTATTCTTTGATTCACTTCCGCTGAAGATGACCGAGATGTCATCGACATCGGTAGAGGCTGCCTTAATAGTAGGCCGATTAGTGACGTGCAGTAGTACAGAAAGCCCAGCTGCAATTAATACGATAGGGACAAGGAGGCTGAAGAAGTTAAAGTCGACAACGCCAGCCGCTTTGAGCTGGAGGAGTGAACCAATGAGGATGAGCGCCGTTCCCCAAATGTAATTTCGGCGGAAGTCGCCGATGAGCACGAAGAGTCCGGCAATGATGACAAGCAATGGCCACCAGCTACTGAACCAATCCCAGAATGGGAAGATATTAAGAGCGCCCAGGAGTGCGCCCACGCCGATGGCGAGAATGATAATTCCTGTGATAATTCGTGTTGCAGTTTGTTTCATGGCCTTAGTGTAGCATGCGGACAGGGGCGGGGAGGGGATTGACTTTTAAAGCCGTTTATGCTTAAATATATACATACCACATTAAAAATAAACAGTAGTAAAACAATGTCAGTATTCCAATACCTTCAGCTTCAACCAATCGATCCGCAAGACGACGGAACGGTCAGCGATCTTGATCAATACGAGCAAGATGAAGTCATTGATTTGTCGCAAGACGAAGATGGCGCAACATTACTCCAAGAATGGGAAGAAATTACTAACGACCTTCATGGCTCGGATGTACGATAAGTTACTATACTTATTAAAGCAAACGCTTAATTCTGCTATACTTTAAAAATGCTTACGATTACTGACGAAGAATTTGATGCCCTCATTACCCGTGCGATGGATGAGTTACCTCAAGAATATATTGAGGGCCTCAACAACGTAGCGATTATTTATGCCGATGAACCAGATGAATACCAGGCGCAGAAATCGCACCTCGATGGTCATCATATGCTGCTCGGACTTTACGAAGGTATCCCGCTCACTCAGCGAGGAGCTGGATACAGTTTAGTTCTTCCAGATAAGATTACTTTATTTAAGCAGTCACTTTTAGCTGTTGCCGGAGATAGCCCGGAACAATTCTTTGAAGAAGTGAAGCGCACACTTTGGCATGAAATTGCTCACTATTACGGATTGAGTCATGGTGACATGGACCGTATTCAGCAACGCGAAGAAGCTTCGTAGAGCTATACCGCTCATGGTACAATAGATACATACGCAATAAGTGTCGGGCGGGGAGGGCACATACGGGTATGAATGTACTGCGAGGAATACAACCAGTAATAAAAGTGACAGCTGTATTCGTTTTGGTCTTTACTACCGCCTCAACTTTGACATTATTGAACCCTCAGGCTACGCATGCTGAGGGCTATTTATTTGGGAAGGTTCGCTGTTTGGTGCGGACTGTGTTGCTGACGGAATGTCCATCTACTACTGCGCCAACGCCCGCGCCGGCACCCTCGAATACACCAGCGCCACAACCATCTTCACAGCCCTCTTCGGGCTCTTCAGTGCAACCCAGCGCACCAACTGATAGGGGCGGGAAGGGTCCTGTGAGTCCTGCCGTAGTGACGCCACTTGAAGCTCCTGAGGTATTAGGAGATGAGCACGCGCCGATTCAAAAACTGCAAAGTATTGGAACGACTCAGGGCGACCGAATGAGCGAATCTGAGTACATTGCGTACTTTAATGCCTATAGTCCGTACGCCGTAGCGGGGCAACCAACTGCCAATGAAGCCGCAATTGTGCAGGCCGGTCCAGAAGGCTGGAGGATACTTGGAATTGCTTGGTACTGGTGGGCGATGGCGTTGGCTTTATGCGTAGCCATTTTCGCCTCTGTAAAACGAATAATTTTCAGGAGAAGCTCAGTATTGTGAAAAGGGGGATAAAGTGTTACAGTTAAGAAAAATACAAAAGTTGAGATTTGTAGTAACTATTTAATGTTGAGGTGGCGAACGGTAGAAATCGTGGATCAGCCGTTCATATACTAAGGAGAATTCCATGAAGCTAACGATGCGAGCGATAGCGCTGGGTAAGAAGATATCATTAATTACGACTGCTTTTGTGTTGGCAGTCAGCACCCTGACAGCGGCGGTGCCTTTTGTGTTGGCGCAGAACGCAAGTGCGGCAACAATTCACACGAGCAGCCTTCCTGGCGGCTGGGACTTTTCAAAGACCCGCACTAAGGGGCACTATGAATTAGTAAACGGCGGACTACACATCTGGACCGACGAAGCCTCTTCTCTAGGTAAGGTCGCTGGATACAAGGATGTTAATTTCCCACTTTCAACACTTGGAACTCCTGAGATTTCATATCTTTCGACTACAGGTCAGAAGCCAGGTGTGAACTTAGCGGTAGACCTTGATAACAACGGTTCTTTTGACGGCTATCTTGTTGGAGAGGAAACTTTTGCTCCTAATTTATGGCTTTCAGAATCAAATCCTGATATTCAGTCAGCAGCACCACTCGATACTACGCAACCTGCATACCGAAAGTACTGGGGAAGCCTTGGTGCATGGAATACTGCATTTCCAAATGCAGTAGTTACTCAAGTCGGTTTCTCATTGGGTTCTGGTGCTCAAGGTGACGCAGTTATCTCAAAAATTACTGCAGGCGGTAACGACTACACCTTCTCACTTCCTCCAAACCAAGCCCCGGTTGTAAACTTCGTTGCTCCAACTCCTGACAACGCCGCAACTGTTCGTGGCACTATTACGACTGCAGCAACAATTACTGACGACAACGGCATCGCAGCATCATACCTCCGTGTATGGAAGAATGCCTATGAGATTGCCGGTGGTGGTCAGCTTGTAGGGAACTGCCAAAACGTTCCTGGCGGTAACCTTCTTGGAACTTCAACAACACCTACTTGTGCGTTCGACACAACAACTGTTGCCGATGGAACAAAGCTCTTCATCTCAGCTCAAACTGAAGACAGCAACGGCGCTACCGCCTCTGCACCAATTCGTATTTTGACTGTTGATAACACCGCTCCAACGCTTACTGTGAAGCCTGAATCAGTTGGTAACACTTCAACTAAGGTATTCAGCAACGTAAGCTTCAAGCTTTACGACGCATACAAGATCGACAAGATTGTTATTAACGGCTACGTTAAAGAACTTACAAACAACACGTACAGCGACGCGAACTTTGCCAACATCAAGGCACACTTTGTACAAGGTCAGAACACCGTCACTGCATATGACGTAGCGGGAAACACTACTTCATACACATTCACGTATGATTCTGACGTTCCAACTGTTCGCGTTAACTTGAACCGTGCTGCATACGTAGCATCTGGCGACAGTGTTCGTTCAGCATCAGTTCCTGAAATTGAAGCATTCGACAAGACACTCACGAAGATTGAAATCACCAAGAAGTCTGACGGCGCATATGTAACTGCTTGGACAAACGTCGTGCAAAATGTAACAACTCGCAAGGGTATCAGCTGGGTTGGACAGGGAACTTACCTCATTCGTGCATACGATGACGCAGGACTCGTCTCAGCTCCATTCGAGCTTACAATCGACAACACTGCTCCAACGGCAACCTTTGGTTTCTCAAACAACAACGGCAACGCTGTCACTAACCAAGATGTTACTGTCACTATGACAGCAAGCGAGCCTATCCAGACTCCAGCTGATTGGACTAAGGTTGATGCTACACACTTTACACGCACCTACAGTGCAAATGGTAAGTACTCAGTTATCGTTACTGACCTTGCAGGCAACGTATCAGGTGAACAGAAGTATGAAGTTAAGCGCATCGACAAGGTAGCTCCAGTAGTTACCGGTGTCGCAGCAAACGGTGTATACCGTGGCGACGTTACCTTCAACGTGAATGACCAGAACTTTAACAAGCTTTACGTCAATGACGCACAAGTTGCGACAACACACCCAGGTGGATGGGACTACGTTCCAGCAAATGTGTTGAGCGGTAATGGTACTTACAATGTTAAGGTAACCGACAAGGGTGGAAATGAAACCTTCCTCACAATTCAAATTGATAACTCAATGATTTCAACTTTTGAGGAAATTGATGAGGCTTCAGAAACACCAATTCTCGCAGGCGTACTTTCGTACGTAGCTGATGGTGCAATTCTCCCTAATACTGATGTTGTCATTGATGTTGACGGCGGTGACCCATACTACACCACAACAGACGAGAATGGGCGTTGGACAACTCCCGTACTAGTAACTAATGGTGCGCATACCGCCACTGTCAGTCTTGTAAACGGAGACTCAACTACTACCCCAGTAGCATCTAAGGGATTCACGACAACTCTTATCGTTGATGAAACCGATCCTCCAGTGCAGCCAGGAACAAACAATGGCGGCGAAGGTGAAGGCGAAGGTGAGCCAACAACAGAAACAGAAGGCGAGCCTCAACCACTCGTACTTCCAGCAACTGTTAACCCAACCTTGTTCAACCAGGTGCTTGGTACAAACACTGAAGACGAAGCTACTGACGACGAATCTGCAGACAACTCTGGTGTTGAAGGTACTTCTGTAGAAAAGAACCTCGCCCAAGCAGTTGGTGCGGACAACACGGACGGCAATGCCCTTGGGCTTGCATGGTACTGGTGGCTCATCATCATCGCTGGTGGTGCGGCGGGTATCTGGTGGTTGATTGCGGCACTTCGCGGACGTTCAGCTGAATAGTTTAAACAAAAACTAGCAATACCATAAAAGCCCTTACGCTTGTAAGGGCTTTTTGTTATACTTTAGGTAATCGTGAACACGAAACAAAAACAGATGAAAACAGCGGTAAAAAAGACGACTCGAAAGAAGACGCCTCTTCATGCACGGGTTAAAGGTCATGCGAAACACGTTCTCGTTCCGCACAAAGACAATAACTACCGTCCGCATCTGATTCGCGCACATGGACTTATTGCCGTTCTTGTCATCGCGCTTCTGGCACAGGTTGTATACAGCTTCGCCACAACAGGACAGCTTAGCGTGCTTGGTCGCGCTTCTGATATTCAAACCGCATCGCTCCTTGCAGATACCAACGCAGAACGTGAAAAAGCTGGGTTAGGGGAGTTAGAGATCAATGCTCAATTGAGCGATGCCGCGTATCTAAAGGCACAGAATATGTTTGCCGAACAGTATTGGGCGCACGTTTCACCGAGCGGCACGCAGCCTTGGAAGTGGTTTGGTGATGTAGGGTATAACTACAGTTTTGCGGGTGAAAACCTGGCAAAGAATTATCCAACTTCCGATGCAACAGTTGATGCCTGGATGAACTCACCGACACACCGTGAAAATGTTCTTAAAAAAGAGTACCAAGATGTTGGATTTGCAGTGATGGACGGACAGATGAATGGAGAGCCAATAACATTGGTAGTGGCTCTGTATGGAGCGCCCGTGACGGTTGCGGTGGTGCAATCGGCAGCATCTACTAACCAGAGCTTTGCGGCGCCAGGCGCGACGACTTCGACTCAAAACCCGCTGGCGTACTTCGGTTCGGCGCTTGAATCGCTCAGCCCTGTAACTATTGTGATTCTTGGACTCCTCGCCGTGGTTGCAATCGTAGGTGTGGCGGCACACCACTACCGTGCAAAGCTTCCGAAGACATGGAAGAAGAGCTGGCGTATTCACCACGGCATGTATACATTTGTTGGAATGCTCGTCTTGGGCGTATTGATTATTGTCGCAACCGGTGGCGGATCAATCTAAGAGGGCTGTTCGTTCGAGTAAGCGGAGGTCTTTCCGAGGCTGCCTTGTTGTGGCTCGAGCCATGATCCATTTTCGTTGAAGAACGTAATTTCATCTTCGCGTACGGATGCGTATGTCGTATCGGTAATAGGGCCTTTAATAGAGTAAATCCAGGCTTCGCTACTGTATCGACCGCCGACAATTTGGCCAAAGCCTCCGCCTTCGCCTTGTTGATAAATAATCCATTGGTCGGGTTTGTAAGCTGGTTCTTGCATATGCTTAGTATACACGGCTTTCTGCTTGATGTGGATGCGCGGCTGGGTTTGAAATTATAAAAAGCCTATGGTTTACTGGGCAGTAATGAAGCAGTGGGCAAAACAAAAAGCAGGCTTTACGATCGTCGAACTCCTTATCGTGATCGTCGTGATTGCTATTTTAGCGGCTATTACGATTGTTGCGTATAACGGGATAACAGGACGCAGCAAAGCGTCAGCATTGCAAAGTGACTTGTCGCAGGCATCAAAAGCACTTGAATCTAAAAAACTGATGAACGGGGAGGTGTATCCAGCTGATCTCGAGAGCGTGAACGCCACCTCAGACAAGCTCACCTACCATTACAATTCGCGCTCTAACACCTACTGTATTGACGCAAAAGACGGCGAGTACGAATATTCTGTGCGTGGCACCACGCTAAAAGTGGAAGAGGGAAGTTGTATTGAGCGCGGCTTAGCCCTGTGGCTTCCGTTTAATGGTAATGCCAACGATGCCAGCGGAAATGAGAATGGTATCAACACCTACGGCACTCCAACGCTTACGACCGGAGCGGATGGACGCGCAAATGGAGCATATTACCTCAATGGTACTAACCAATACTTTAGTTTACAAAGTCCTGACTCAATTCCTGCGCGCACTGATCGCTTTACGGTGTCGGTATGGGCAAAAGGGGCAAGTGTGGTTGGTAATGACTATGCTTACATCGTGCATAAAGGATATAATACTTCGATTGGAAGCTCGGTATTGTATCTCGGTACCAATACGGGTGTAGCGCAAATTCTCACCGCTTCGGCTAATGGGCAGTACAATGCTGGCAATACTGGTGTTGGATCGGATGGAAGTACATGGCGACATATCGTACTGGTCTACGCGGGTGGTGTCCAGACGACCTATGTAGATGGCGTTAGGGCAGGTGGGGAGGATACTATTGGCGAAATTTCAAACCCAACCTCAGGCACGACATTTACAATTGGCGCTGGGGTGGGTGGCTACCGTGACTTTATTGGCGCAATCGATGACGTCCGTGTTTATCACCGTGCATTGACGGATGACGAAGTTGCAAACTTGCATCAGGCTGGCGCTCAGTAGCCACTGTTTACAAATCACCTCATCTCTGTTACAATTACTAACTGATTGTTAAAACAATATAAGGAATTAAGAATGACAAAAGCAGTCGTTAAGATCGGTGGACAACAATTTATTGTTACCGAGAAAGAGACCCTCCTGGTGGACCTCCTCCCGGAAGGAACTAAAGAGCTCACGCTTGACGCACTGTTGGTGATTGATGGTGACAAAACTACCGTCGGCGCTCCAACGGTCAAAGACGTGAAGGTAATCGCTAAGGTTATCGAAGAAGAAGTAAAAGCCGACAAGGTTCTTTACATCCGCTACAAAGCCAAAAAGCGTGTTCACAAGGTGAACGGTCACCGCCAAAAGTACTCAAAGATTGAAATTACTTCAATCAAGTAGCCACGAAATCCCCTCGCTCGAGGGGATTTTTGTTTCATTCAAGGTATTTCTTCATTCTATTGCCTCAGCATGTGCGGTATAATAAAACCTAATGAACGAGGGTCAGAACTAGTCTCATGGCGACCGTTATTGCTGTCACCAATCAAAAGGGTGGAGTGGGCAAAACCACTACATCTATTAACCTTGCGTATTTCTTAGCCAAGGCGGGTAAGAAAACTCTTATTATTGATTTTGACCCACAAGGCAACGCGACGAGTGGTCTTGGTATTGAGAAGACCGAACTCGCTGGCACTATGACCGATGTTGTGAAGGGTGAACAAACCCTCGATCAAATTATTATTCAAACCGAGCACAAAAACCTATGGATTGCGCCAACTACTTCAATTCTTGCGAATACCGAAGCTGAAATGGCACAGCTCGACCGACGTTTTTCTCGTTTGAAGTTGGCAATTGACCCGTTACATGCCGTATACGACTATGTCATTATCGATAGCCCGCCGAGTTTGAGCCTCCTGACCGTTAACGGACTCATTAGTGCCAAGTACGTGCTACTTCCGGTGCAGGCTGAGTTCTACGCCCTCGAAGGCCTTGGGCAGCTCCTCGAGACCATGAAGCTGGTACGAAAGGGCATGAACCCAACGCTCGAACTCCTTGGCGTATTGCCGACTATGCTCGATTCGCGCACAACCCTTAGTACCCAGGTGCATGCTGAAATTAAGCGTCACTTCCCGGGCAAGGTGTTTGAAACAACCATTCCTCGTAATATCCGTTTGGCCGAAGCGCCAAGCCACGGTATTCCAATTGGCGTCTACGACAAGTTCTCAAAGGGTTCTCGTGCTTACAAGGCGCTTGCTAAAGAAGTGATTGATCGTGTCGATGCCGCGCAGGTAGCGCAAGCAGGGGCAGCTTCATGAGTGCAGCCAAAAAAGGCCTCGGACGCGGCTTTGAATCGTTGATTCCAACTGATCTTATTGACGATAGCTTCGACCCGAACAGCGCCTACGACCCAACCGCGCAGCAAGACGAGAAGGTGAGTCAAGAAAAGACGTTGCCAATCGATAAATTGTACGCTAACCCTGACCAACCACGTCGTAGCTTTGATGTTGATGCACTCGAAGAACTCTCTGGTTCGATTAAAGAGTACGGAATGATTCAGCCAATCGTGGTCACGCCAAAGGGTGAGGGTTACGAAATTGTTGCTGGTGAGCGCCGTTACCGCGCCTCAAAGCTTGCGGGTATGACCGAAGTGCCAGTCATTGTTCGGTCACTTTCTGACCAAACGCAGCTTGAAATCTCCCTAATTGAAAATATCCAGCGTCGCGACCTTAATAGTATTGAAACAGCCACAGCGTACGCAAAACTCCGCGACCAATTTAACTTAACGAACGACCAGATTGCGAAGCGTGTGAATAAATCACCGTCTGCAGTGATTAACACCATGCGTCTTCTAAAGCTTCCGCACGAAGTTGTCGCTCTTATTGCTGAAGGTCAGCTCACCGAAGGCCAAGCGCGCCCTCTCATTGGCCAAGACCGCGACTTTATCGTCAGTATCGTTCCTCGCATTGTCACTGAAGAGTGGAGCGCTCGCAAAGTTGAACAATACATTGTGAGCCTTAAAGACAAGGGTACGACTAAAAGTAAGTCAAAGACTCCCGTAATAGAATCTCGCCACGAAGCGGCTCTTGAATCACTTCGCGCACGCCTGAATACTGGCGTCGATCTCCGTATAAATGCAAAAGGCGCCGGCAAGCTAACAATTGCCTTTAAAAACGAAGCTGAACTCACTCGCATCAAAGAACTCCTCGGTTAGACAAAGTTAGTCGAAGGTCTCAAAGAACACTTTCACGTAACCAATAAAAATAAGGCGCAGAGCCCCTTATTTTTATATGCGTGAAGTAAGTTTCGTGAGACCTTCGACTAACTTTGTCTAGGGGATATCTTAGTGCTAAAAAGTTCGTATTTGATTAAAAGGGAATATCCGCATACTCACCGGCCCTACAACATCATAAAGCGGAATAGTCCCCATACCTTCAGAGCCATTGCGAGAGTCGAACGAGAAGTTTCCTTCACGGTGGTCACCTGATACGAAGATTTCGCCCTCAGGTACCATTTCGTCGGCAGTACCGCTAGTTGGGCTGCCTGGTTCACCATTGTTGAATTGGTCGGGGTCGAAGCCTGATGGATTGGCGTTGTTATAGACAATATAATGACCATCTTTCAGGACGACGCGTTCGCCGGGAAGGCCAATGACGCGCTTTACGATGTATTCATCGTCGGCACCGAGGGTATAGCGAGGATTCTTAAATACAATAACTTGGCCACGCTCAGGAACATAGGTTTTGCCTTGGATTGAGGTCCAGGTAACCGGAAGGCGATTTACGATTAAACGGTCGCCAGTATAGAGGGTTGTTTCCATGCTTGGACCAACAACGTTGTAGCTACGAAATACGAAGGTATTAATAAGAAGCGTACCAATTACGACACAGATTACGAAGAGAATCAGACTAAAAATGTCTTTAATGAGGGGGTGTCGCGTAAAAAAAGAAGCTTCCATGAACTCAACTCATTATACGTGAGTCGAGGTTCAAAAGCCATAAGCCTCTTGGTGTAAGGCCTCTCATACCGTATAATAAGACGAAGTTTTATGGATAAGAAAAAGTCATCAATTGACGGGTTTGTACCCCGTAGGCCTGGTAGTCAGGTAGGAGAGCGTCATGTTTTGAACGCTTCTTCAAGCGCACCCCGCCGCAAGGAGCTTCGGAGCGAAGACGATCTTCAAAATACTCCAATTGGCACTGCGCGACAGGGCCGTTTGGTCGGTCGTTCAGACATCGATGATTCACTGAATCAAATTGATGATCCGAACGAACAGCTCCATACGCGTAAAATGTCACGTCGCGAACGCAAGCGCGTAACAAAAGAGAGTCGTACGCGTGGACAAAAGATTCGCAAGCGCGTTATTGTTACTATCGTCCTTATTATTGCAGCGATTCTTTTGGCAATTGGCGGCTGGCTCGCATTTAAGGCATTAAACGCTACGGGTAGCGTATTGAACGGAAGCATTGTTGACCTTATTCAAAACCAACCACTGAAAAAAGATGAAAATGGTCGGAGTAACTTCCTTCTCGTTGGTACCTCTGAAGACGACCCCGGGCACGACGCGGGTAACCTGACCGACTCAATTATGATTATTAGTGTTGATCAGGAAAAAAAGAACGCGTACACGTTCAGTATTCCTCGTGACCTTTATGTCGAGTACGGACAGGCATGTACATCTGGCTACAAGGGTAAGATTAACGTCTACTTTAGTTGTGTAAACGATGGTACCGATGACGCTGCCGAGCAAGACCGCCTTGCGAAAACCCAGGACTTTATTGGAGACATTGTTGGACTCGACATTCAGTATGGCGTCCACGTTAACTACACCGTTATGCGCGACATCGTGAACGCAATCGGTGGAAGTATTGACGTGACAATTGATAGCCGTCACCCTAGTGGTGTTATGGACAGTAACTTTGACTGGAAGTGTGGCAAAATCTCACAACGTAAGACAAACTGTCCTCCAAGCGGCCACTTTATCGACTACCCGAATGGCCCTGCAACTCTCGACGCCGAGCATGCACTCTACCTTGCACAGGCTCGTGGTGACCGCGCTCCAACCTACGGATTTGAGCAATCGAACTTCGACCGTGAACGTAACCAGCAAATGATTGCCGTTGCAATTCGCGACAAAGCAATGAGCTCTGGAACACTGACAAACATTGGTGCGGTGACTGGTCTTATCGATGCACTTGGAAACAACCTGCGCACAAACATTGAAACCAAAGAAGTACGTACCCTTATGGATGTTGCGCAGCACACCAAGACCGAAAACATTCACTCACTCGATTTCTACAGCGAAGACAACCGCATTTTCACAACAGGTACATTGCCTGGGGCTGGAAGTTCTGTCTACCCAGCGGCAGGCGTGTTTGATTACTCTGACCTTCGTGCATTCGTGAAGAAGCAAATTACCGCTGAGCCATTCATGAAAGAAGACCCGACGGTAACCGTCCTCAACGGTAGCGGAGAAGTGGGCGTGGCGCAACTTGGCGCTGATGCACTTGAAGAAAAGGGCTTTACAATTGATTCAATCGACAACGCTCCTGATGGAAGTTACGGCAAGGTGACCATTTACCAAATTAGCGCCGACAAACCAGCATCAGCTGCGAAGCTAAAAGAAATCTATGGCGTGACACCAGTAACAACAACGCCACCGGTCAGCGTGACGGGTGAAACCGACTTTGTCGTGATTATCGGCGACGCAAGTATTGTGCGAGCTTCGGGCTCTGAATAGCCCGCTATGAAGGGGAGCGTGGTATAATGGGGGCACGTATGGAGTTTCTTAAACTTGTTCGCAAACGGTCATTCCTCAGTGAACTCATTTACACCATTTTGAACATTGCGCTCGCAGTGGGTGTGCTTCTTATTGTCCGCTATACCGACGCAATTTGGTTTGCAATTGTCCTCGTTATCCTTAGTAAGTGGCGCGTATTTGCGGTCCGTCCGCGATTTTGGTGGGCAAACCTTCGATCGAACATGGTCGACTTTATCGTCAGCATTAGTATCGTGTTACACCTCTACGCAATTAACGTGGCGGCAATTGGCGATACCACGAAGCTCTTCTTGATGGTTGCTTTGACACTTGTCTATATCGGTTGGCTTCTGGTCATTAAGCCTCGTTCAAAGCGTGGCTACATGGCACTTCAGGCTGGTATTGCTGTTTTCCTTGGTATGTCGGCGCTCTTTACGATTTCATACAACTGGCCGGTATCGATTGTCGTGCTTGGCGGCTGGCTTATTGGGTACGCAGCAGCGCGTCATATTCTTAGTACGTATGATGATGAAACGCACACGCTCTTTTTGGGTCTTGGATGGGGTCTCATTACCGCTGAAATTTCTTGGGTTGCATATCACTGGGCAATTGCATACCCACTCCCAATCGTTCCTGCTCTTATGCTGCCGCAGGCCGCTCTGTTAGTGACTCTCGTAAGCTTCTTGGCATACAAGGTATATGATTCGTTCTATCACCACGCAAAGGTGCGTATGACGGATGTATTGCTTCCGTTGCTCTTCACGTTGAGCGTTATTGTCGTGCTGTTGATTGTATTCAACCGCGTCGGCACGGCGATTTAGTTGTCCTAGGCAACTTTATCGAGAAGAAGCCCGTAATCTCGTTGTTCTTGCAATACAAAGCCGTAGATTGCGGCTTCTTTAATAATAGCTTTATGCTGTTCAGGATCTGCCTCGAGAATAAGCTTGCCACCAAGGGCGAGCTTTTCTTTTGTTTGAATAAGAAGTTCGAAGATTAACGCGAGGCCGTTGTTGGTTGCGAAAAGCGCAGAAGCTGGCTCGTGTTCGGTTTCGGGCGAGCGCTCCCATTCAGGGTTCACGTACGGGAGGTTGGCAATGATAATATCAGCAACAAATGGATATGAGGCAAGAAGGTCGCTTTGAAGCAGTTCGACGTCGGCATTGAGTGCCTCGGCGTTTTCTTCAGCTACGTTAAGCGCGTGACGGCTTGTGTCGATGAGCATAACCTCGAGTTCGGGGTGCATCAATTTCGCAGTAATACCAAGGTTGCCGCTGCCGGTGCCGACGTCTACGAAGCGAAGCGGACGCTCAACAATGAGGCGTTCATTCTTCGGAATGGCTTCAGCGAGGAGCTCAATAAGTGCTTCAGATTCAGGGCGGGGGATAAGTGTTGCGGTTGTGACTTTAAAAGCGTGGCCGTAGAATTCTTTGTGGCCAATAATATAAGCAACCGGCACGCGGTCGAGGCGAAGGTCAAGACGGGCTGTAGCAATTTCGCGCTGACGAGCTTCAAGTGTTTCGTCGTTATGGCCATGCAGCCACGTGCGTGGCTTGCGAAGCGTATGCGAAAGGAGGAGCTCAGCATCGAGACGAGCGCTAGGAATGTTGGCAGCCAAAAGCTGACGCGTTGCGTCGTCGAGCCAATCCTTAATTGTCGTTGCTGACAGCGAGTTCTCGTTCATAGGCTTGTAGATGCTCCACGAGGTCGTCAATTTGGCCATTCATTGCTTGTGGAATGCCAGAGCGACTGTATCCAATGCGGTGGTCGGTAATGCGATCTTGAGGGAAGTTATACGTACGGATTTTTTCAGAACGGTCACCAGAACCAATAAGGCCACGGCGTTCAGCAGAAAGCTTGGCGTTTTCGGCGTCGATTTTTTGTTGCAACAGGCGAGCACGAAGAACGCTCATCGCTTTTTCTTTGTTCTTGATTTGAGACTTTTCGTCCTGGTTAGTAACAACGAGACCTGATGGAAGGTGAGTAATACGCACCGCAGAGTCGGTAGTGTTGACTGATTGTCCGCCATGTCCACCGGCTCGGTAGACGTCGATCTTGAGGTCGTTAGGTCCAATTTCGATGTCAGTTTCTTCGGCTTCAGGAAGAACGGCAACGGTAATCGTGCTGGTGTGAATACGGCCTTGGCTTTCGGTTGCAGGGACGCGCTGGACGCGGTGAACGCCAGATTCAAACTTTAGCTTCGAGTATGGGGCGTCGCCCTTCACCTGGAAGACAACTTCTTTGTAGCCGCCGGTATCGTTGGCGCTTTCACTCAAAAGTTCGGTTTTGAGGTTATTCATTTCGCAGTAGCGAAGGTACATGCGGTAGAGTTCAGCTGCGAAGAGACTCGCTTCGTCGCCACCGGCACCGGCACGAATTTCAACGATAACGTTTTTGTCGTCGTTAGGGTCTTTTGGCGCAAGCATGAGGAAGAGTTCTTCTTCAAGGGTCGGAAGCTGTGTTTCGATTTCACTGACTTCCATTTTGGCGAGCTCAGCGAGTTCGTCGTTGCCGTTTGCAAGTGACTTTGCCTCAATGAGTTGCGCTTCGAGGGTGTCGCGAAGGGTGCCTTTTTCAATAAGGTTCTGAAGTTCCGTGAGGCGCTTGTTCTTTTTTGTGAAGTCGGGGTCGCTGTAGGCGTCGGGACGCGCGAGGAATGAGTCGAGTTCGTTTTTCTCGGCTGTAAGATCTTGGATATTCAGTTCAATACGTGGCATAATTTAAGCTAATTATAACAGATTACCTCTGTTTTGTCCGCACTGGTATACTAGAAACAGTGAAAGAAATAACACAAACAACATGGCAGGGTATTCTTTGGGTATACAACCAAATGCATTGGTTCACCGACAAAGAAGCTTGGTGGATATATCGCCTTGGGTGCTTCCTTGAGGCTATCGGCTGGTCGCTGCTCATTGGTGCGATTATGTATCGGCGCTTTGACCTGCCACTCGATGACGCATTTATCTCTGTTGCGGGCCGTATTCATGGTATGTTTTTCGTGGCGTACTTTGCGGCCGTATTGGCGACCTTCCGAAGTATGGGATGGGGCTTTTGGCGCCTTGGCTTAGCGCTCGCCGCTGGCGTACCACCGTTTACCTCGCTATTATTTGAGCAAATTATGGCGTGGCACCGAAAAAAGTACCCAGTGCACGTTGCGCCGCCAAAAGATTTTGGCAAAGAAGAGTAACGTTACTTTTTATTCTTGCGATCAAGGTAGCGAAATCGTAAGAGGACGCCGACGAAAATAAGCCAGCCAAAGAAGACCGTTGAGAAGAAGGTTGCGAGTAGGGCGAAAAGTAAGGCTTCGTTTTGGTCGGTTGCCTGGATTGCTCGCTGACCAGTGAGAAAGCTCAACAAGGCAAGGAGAGGACCGGTAGCAATAAGTACGGTTTTTTGAGACTGGGAGTATTGTTTGCTCATAAATTAGCCTTGCCTATCGGAAGTATAGGCACGGTAAATAAAGCCCGTGAATATAACCCAGCCGATGAATATAAGAATTACCACTCCCAGAAGAATAGAAAAGGGGACGACGTGAGGCGTGGCGACTGTGAAGAGCTGGCTTGCAATGCCGCCTGCCATAAGGAGCAGGACGGGTCCCGAGAGGAGCCAGCTTGTAAAACGCAATTGCGCATGGAGGGGAAGTTTCGTCTTTTTCTTAACCATTACGTTTCATTGTAACAAAAAATAACCTCCACTCGGGAGGTTATTTTGTAAGATGCGCGACTGACTAGCTGTCGGTCTTGCGAGCTTTCTTTGCAGCAGCTTTCTTTGCCTTGTTTGCAAGTGCTTCTTTGCGAGCTTCTGCAGCTGCGAAGCGGTTCTTGAAGCGGTCGACACGACCTTCGGTGTCGATGATCTTCTCTTCACCAGTAAAGAACGGGTGAGATGCGCTTGAGATGTGGACCTTTACGAGTGGGTACTCGCTTCCATCTTCCCATTTAATAGTTTCGCTGGTTTGTGCAGTTGACTGAGTCAAGAACGCAAAACCGGCAACCTCGTCGCTAAATACGACAGGCCTGTAGTCGGTTGGGTGTAAATTGCTTTTCATAATCTGAACTATTGTATCTGTTTTTTGTGGTTTTGTCTAGGGGTAAGGTGACGTGTGATAAAATATGCTTATGCTTAAGACTTCTTCGCGTGGGTTTACAATTGTCGAACTATTAATCGTTATCGTGGTGATTGCTATTCTTGCCGCCATTACTATCGTGGCGTATAACGGTGTGATTAGTAAAACGCACGAAAGTGTCGCTAAGAACGACCTATCCCAGGCGGTAAAGAAATTGAAAACAATCGCCATTGAAGGTGACGAGCTTCCATCGAGCGCCGCCGCGCTCAACATGAGCAGTCTAGGTGCGCAAACGGTGTACTACTCGAAAAACAACACCACTTCACCAAAATCGTTTTGTATTACGATGACGGTCAACAATCAGACGTACCATATGAATCAAGACCTCGGCAATCTTCAAGCCGGACCTTGCGCGCAACACGCGTCACCGGTGACGAACTTGTTGCCAGACCCTGCCGCTACGAACACGTCGAGTATTGGGATTGGTGGAACGGGCACGACGACTATCGAGCAAGACGGCACCGCTCAAGCCGGTTCAACATACCTCAGGAAGTCTTTTAGCGGGACTACTGTTCCGCAGGCTTCGATGGCGCCCTATGCTCCAGTAACGGGAGGTGAGACGTACACGTTCTCATGTTGGGTTCGAAATAGCGCAGGACGAACGATGAGTCCGAGAATCACTTGGTACGACGCAGCAGGTGTAGCGGCTGGCTCTATAAGTACCGGAGGGATAGCCGCATCTGGTGCCAACTGGAACCGCGCGTCAATAGGCGGCACCGCTCCTGCCAACGCAGTGGAAGCGCGTCTTTTCTTCATTCCGAACTCAACCTTTTCAGCTGGCTCGACGCTTGATTTTGACTCTTGTATGTTTACAACCGGTTCAACACTTCACACCTACGCCGATGGTGACACTCCTGACTGGAGCTGGACGGGCGCACCGAACGCCTCAACATCAGTTGGCCCAGCGCTCTAAACTACGCTGCTTGTTTCTTTAACTTATTTTTACGGTGAACGCTGCTGATAAGCGCGGCGCTAATGAAGATGATACCGATTGTACCGGTAATGAGCTCGTTAACGTGGAAGCCAATACTTACGAGAAGGATAACTGCCAATGCACCGATTGCCCAGTGTGCACCGTGCTCGAGGTAGACATACTCGTTGAGTGAGCCTTTCTTGACGAGATAAATGGTAATTGAACGCACGAAGAGGGCACCGATAAGACCGAGGCCAAGCGCAATGATAATTGGGTCTGAGGTGATTGCGAAAGCGCCAATAACACCATCGAAACTGAATGAAGCGTCGAGAACTTCAAGGTAAAGGAATAGGAAGAATCCGGCCTTACCCGTTGCGCGCACGAATTTACTCGGGCCACTGTGCTCGGCATTCTGCGCCTTGCTTGCGTAGTGTTTGTAGCCTTTTTCTTTCGTTGGGATATCAGTTTCGGCGAGTTGATGCTCGAGGCCTTTCTCAAAGAATGTACCAAGGCCGTTAATGACGATATAGGTGAGCACACCAAGAATACCCGATACAAGAACCACGTTCGGGTCTTCCGCCCAGAATTCAGCTGCTACAAGGAGAAGTGTGAGAGCGACGACGACGCCAATTTGATTCAGTTTGCCGGCTTTTGCGAGCGGTTCTTCGAGCCACCTGAGCCACTTGATTTTGCGATCGGTAAAGATGAAGTTCAGGAAGAGCATGAGGAGGAACATACCACCGAAGGCCGCAATTTGAGGGTGGGCTTCAGCTAAGATGTAGCCGTAGGTGCCAGGGGTTTCTGGGTCGCCCTTTTCAAGCGCTAATTGGAGCGCATCGATTGGGCTCATTTGAGCCGCTACGCCTACAATAACGAGTGGGAAAATAAGTCGCATACCGAAGACGGCAATAATAATTCCTACTGTTAGGAACATTTTTTGCCAGAAGTCGCTCATGCGACGAAGGATAGTGGCGTTGAGGACGGCGTTGTCGAATGAAAGCGATACTTCAAGCAGGGCAAGCACGAAACAGAGGAATAAGGCGTTCCAATTGCCGTAGTACCAGGCGACACCAAATGCAAAAATAGTTAAGATAAATGACCAGCGGAATGTTTTCCAGAACATTGAGAGGAGCCTTTCGGGATTTGTTGGTGTTACTAATAAGTGGTTTGCACTATTATAATAGATAGTAACCGTAAAGGTAAAGGAGGGGTGTATGGCAGAGGTAAAAGAGGTAAGGGTGCGAAACGATAAAGTTGTACGAGTCGTTGCTGAAAATGGCGCAATGGGCTGGGTTGCGTTTACTGCATATATTGGTGCAGTTATTTATTTCTTCCAACTTGATCAAACATTCTGGGGCTTTGTTTTGGCACTCCTCAAAGCTATTTTCTGGCCAGCGTATCTTGTATTTGAAGGCATGCGCGCACTCGGCGTCGCCTAACTTTTTCAACAGGGGTGAAGTTTGTAAATATCACATAAAAGTGGTATAATTTAGGTTGCTAGACAATCTCTGGAGAACCTACAAAGAAGGGGAGGTGGGCATCGTGGCCACCGACAAGAAGGCTGCGCCCGCAAAGCGTCGTCGAACGAAGCTGGATAACCAGCTCGACGCATACCTCATGAAGCGCAACAAGCACTTGGCGCGGATTGAGGAAGCGAACGCCTGGAAGAAGCGGAAGCAGGAGAAGCTCGACAAGCGGTATGCGAAGCGGGTCGGCAAGTCACCCGCGAAGGTGGCGACGCTGGACAGCGAGAAGTTGCCGAAGTTCCTTCGCCGCGCGGCCTACTGGCTACGGTTCCGGCACGGCAAGACAATCGAGCGTGAGGCTGGAACGGTCTCGTACCGCGACGGCAACGTCACGGAGCTCGAGATGCCGGCCGACCTTCGGCCAGCCGCTGCGGCGCTGCAGACGGTTTCTGGTGGCGAAGGCTATCTGGTGCCTACGGTGGTTCCCGATGTCGACGCCCTCAAGGGCGCACCCCCTCACATCAGGGAGCTGCTGCGCCCTTATGGCTTCCGATGGGGCCGTCGTACAACCGTCTCGGTGAAGTCGCCGGCCAACGGTAAGTCGACGCTGGTGGCTCGATGGTTTCGGCCTGAGCCCAAGGTCAAGTCGGACGACGCGAAGGCGTAGCGCATCAGCAGGTTGGCTAGCTGGCCCCGGAGAAGTTTCCGGGGCCTAGCTCATATATTGGGCCTAGCAACCTCTTGAATTTATCCCATATTATTGCTATAATTACCCCTGTAACGAGATTTAATGAAACACCCGATTGCAGTTACTCCTGAAAACTCAGGCGCAAACGGGGAAGTAAAAAGGAGTAATATCATGGCCGTTGAGGTTGATATTAAGCAGCTGCTTGAAGCTGGTGTTCACTTTGGACACAAAACAAGCCGTTGGCACCCAAAGATGGCGCCATACATTCACAGCAAGCGTCAAGACAGTCACATCATTGACTTGACGAAGACCGTTGAAGGTCTTGAGAAGGCACTTCCATTCATCACTGCGACTGCAGCGGCTGGTAAGTCTATTCTTTTCGTCGCAACAAAGAAGCAAACAAAGGACCTCGTAAAGCAAGTTGCTGAGAGCCTTAACCAACCATACGTTACCGAGCGTTGGCTTGGCGGTATGCTTACAAACGTGCACACCATGGGTGCGCAGGTGAAGAAGCTTAAAGACCTCGAACGCAACATGAACTCTGGTGCGTTTGAAAAGAAGTACAACAAGCTTGAAATCCAACGTTTCCAAGAGGAAATCGACGAACTCAACAAGAAGTACTCAGGTGTTAAAGACCTTAACGGCAAGCCAGGCGCAATCTTCATGATTGACGTTCTCGGTGACGTTAACGCAATTAACGAAGCGAAGAACCTCGACATTCCAGTTATCGCTCTCGCTGACACAAACGTTGACCCAAGCCGCATCGACTACGTTATCCCTGGTAACGACGACGCGATCAAGGGTGTTGCACTTATTCTCGACTACGTAGCGCAAGCTATCACAGCGGGTAAGGGCGTAAGCAAGAAGGACAAAGAAGGGGAGGCTTAATCACTATGGCTGCAGTAACAATTGACGACATTCGTAAACTTAAAGAACTTACCGGCGTTGGTTTGACTGACGCTAAGACTGCACTCGTTGCAGCTGATGGTGACTTTGATAAGGCACTCGAAGAAATGCGCAAGAAGGGTCTTACAAAGGCTGAAAAGAAGGCTGACCGTGAAGCACTCGAAGGTGTTATTGACAGCTACGTTCACGGTGGACGCATTGGCGTTCTCGTGGAAGTAAACTGTGAAACTGACTTCGTTGCTCGTACTGACGGCTTTAAGGAATTCGCACACATGATTTCACTACAGGTTGCTTCAATGAGCCCTGTATATGTTTCAGAAGACGAAATCCCAGCTGAAGAAGTTGAACGTGTTCGCGAAGAAGCAAAGGCAAGCCCTGCGCTAGCTGGTAAGCCTGCTGACATGCTCGACAAGATCATCGACGGCCAAGTAAAGAAGCACTTTGCTGACAAGGTTCTACTTAACCAAAGCTACATCATGGACGACTCTAAGACTGTGGGACAATTCCTTAAGGAAACTGTTGCACTCACTGGTGAGAACGTTGTGATTCGTCGCTTTAAGCGTATCGAACTTGGCGTAAACGACTAGTTTATAGCCGCATAAAAAAATGGACGCCTTTCGGGGCGTCTATTTTTCTTTGTGCTTTGCAAGAGCGGTCATTGTGGGCGAGACATAGCGCCCAAGCCCGTTAATTTGGGCATTGCCGAAGTCGCCGTGAACTTTCGCTTCGGGATGGGGAATGAGGTCACCGGTGTATTGACGACCAATTGCGGTAAGTCCGGCTTCGATCTCGCCTAGGAGTGGTGCTAGGGTGTATTGGTGGTAGTGGTCGAGTGCTCGTTGGTTGTATGGATTGTATTTCTGCGGAAGCGGAAATACTAAGTAGGCACCATCACCTTGATCGCTATAGCCTGCCTCAACGCCGTAGTGGTCGGTAAGATAACGCTTTTCGTATGCGTCGAGTACTGAGCGCATGAATACCTGGCACTGATTTTGGTATGCTTCGTATATTTCTTGCTGAGCGCCAAGCGCAAGAAGGGTCGAACCTTTCGTGTCGATACGGGCGAAGAATGCATCGGGTGCAGCGGCTTTTTTGCGTTCAAGAAGGAGACCGAGTGACCCTAATTCTTTGCTCATTGCCAGGAGTAAGGCGACGTTAGCGGCAAGCTCCGTAAGGTCAGCGCGACGTCCTTTAGCAAGCGCTTCCATGGCGTCGTCGCCGATAAGGTTGTCGAAGTGACCGTTGTCGCGTAGGGGCGAAAAAGAGTGCTGTATCGCACCGACGAGCTGGTCGTCGTGTATAAGCTGCTCTGTGTATACCATTTGCGTTGATTCGGTGTTAATCGCGCTATTTGCGTATCCAACATCATTCTTGCTTCGCAACGCTTTTCCTAGGGCCGTGCCGGCGACGACTAGTTCGCTGTCGTCGATTGTTTCGCGGCGGAATCGGTGGCGATACCAAGCGGCTTCGGGTGCTTCAAGTGTGGCAAGGGCGGTGGCTGTAGCGCTTTTTGGCGGATACGCAAAAACAACAGAACTGTCGTAGTCTTCAGATGCGTCTGCAAGATCGTTACTGAGTCCCGTTGGCGCACCAGCAATATAAGAGAGTCTTTTATTGACGTCTTTGCGCTTAATAAAGCGTTCTGAACCACCCGGAAGGGAAGATATATTCATGATTTCGGTCATATTATACCACTTATTACTTAATAAAGCAATATATACAGAGGTAGAAAAGGGTAAAAAAGCCTTAAAATTGCTGTATAATAAAATCAGTTAAGAAAGTGAGTAATATGTTTGATACAAAGCAATACGAAGATAAGTTTAATGCCGCTGTAGTCCACTTTGAAGATGAGCTTCGCAAAGTCCGTACTGGTCGTGCGCACCCGTCAATGCTCGATGGTCTTGTTGTGGAAGCCTATGGACAAAACATGCCGCTCAACCAGGTTGCCAATGTGGTTGCCGCTGAGGCGCAAATGCTCACTATTACACCTTTTGACCCAAGCACACTTCAAGCTATCGTGGCTTCTATCCGTGCCGACCAAAGCCTTGGCCTCAACCCAAGTGACGACGGCCGCATTATTCGCGTACCTGTACCAGCACTTACCGAAGAGCGCCGTAAACAAATCGTGAAGCAAACCTCAGAGAAGGTTGAAGAAGCGCGTATCGCACTTCGTAACGTGCGCCAAGATGCACTAAAGGAAGCAAAGCGTCTTAAAGATGCGAAAGAGCTTTCAGAAGACGATCTCAAGCGTGTTGAAAAGGCGATTGACGATTCAGTGGCTGCTTACAATGCCAAAATCGACGCTACATTCAGGGAAAAAGAGAAAGAAATCCTTACAATCTAATGTCTGAAACGGTCCCTCAAATTCCAAAGCACGTCGGGTTTATTCTTGATGGCAACCGCCGTTGGGCAAAGTCACACGGGCTCCCTGCGTATGAGGGCCACCTTGCTGGCTACAATACTCTTAAGGATATTGCGATTGAAACGCACGATCAGGGCGTTGAGTTTGTATCTGCCTATGTGTTTTCAACAGAGAACTGGAAGCGCAGCGCCGATGAAGTAAAGAAGCTTATGGGCTTGGTATTGAAACTGGTAACCAGTGACTTGCCAGAGTTCCATGAACGAAACATTCGGCTTCGTATTGCCGGAACGCAGGAGGGTGTGGCGCCAAAAATCCTCAAAGCGATTGAGAAGGCCGAAAAGGAAACAGAGCACAACACCGGTGGAACGTTTGTACTTTGCTTTAACTATGGTGGTCAGCTCGAAATCACCGATGCTTTAAAGAAGATTGTTGCTTCTGGCGTGGCGGTTGATGACATTGACGAAAATTTGATTGCACAACATTTGTATACACCCGACGTACCGCCGCTTGATGTTGTGGTGCGAACGAGCGGGGAACAGCGCCTTTCAAACTTTATGCTGTGGCGCTCAGCCTATAGCGAGTTCATTTTTCTTGAGAAGAACTGGCCAGAAATGACAAAAGACGACGTGACATCTATAATGAATGAATACGCGCGGCGACAACGCCGATTCGGTGAATAACGGGGATATAACATGTTGATTTTGGGAATTATTATTGGGCTTATTGTACTGGTGTTGCTTGTCACCGTACACGAACTCGGCCACGCGATTGTTGCGAAGCGCAACGGGGTAGTGGTTGAAGAATTTGGTATTGGCTTTCCGCCAAAAGCTTGGGGCAAAAAGCTCAAGAACGGGGTGCTATTCACTTTGAACTGGCTGCCGCTTGGTGGTTTTGTGAAATTACAGGGTGAAAATGACTCGGCATCAAAGAAGGGCGATTACGGCGCGGCCACTTTCTGGCAGAAGACAAAAATTTTGTTCGCTGGCGTTGCCGTTAACTGGCTCGTAGCCGTTCTTTTACTGACGGCGCTTGCATGGACATCGGGAATCCCTAAGATTATTCCAAATCAATTTACCGTCCCGGCAGATACGACCATCGTAACGTCACCGGTTATTGTTTCAAGCGTTGTTGATGATTATCCAGCCGCTCAGGCGGGCCTCGAACAGGGCGACCGCATTACAAGCTTTGCGGGTGAGCCAATCGAATCAACTCAAGAACTTATCGAGGTCAGTAAAGCAAATCGTGGCGAAACGGTCCCGGTTGTATATGAACGTGACGGCACTGAGGCTACTGTCGAAGTCACACTTCGTGATGCCGATGCGGCTGTGTTTGGCGCGAGCCTTGGGCAACAAGAATTTATTAAAGCAACATGGTCTGCGCCGCTTGTCGGCGTGGTTACGACTGCACAGTTCACTTGGGTGACACTCGAAGGTCTTGGGCAATTACTCTATAACTTCGTAGGTGGACTTGTTGGGCAGCTTAGCCTCAGCGAACAAGGGCGTGAGCACGCCACTGAGCAACTGAACGAAGCCGGTGCAAGTGTGGCTGGTCCAGTTGGTATTCTTGGGGTTATTTTCCCAGCGGCAAGCGAGGCTGGCTTCTCACAACTTGTATTCCTCGCTGCAATCATTTCACTTACCCTAGCGGTGATGAACGCTTTGCCAATTCCTGCACTCGATGGCGGACGTTGGTTCGTTACGGCGCTCTACAAGGTGATGAAAAAGCCACTTACTAAGGAAAAGGAAGAAAGGATTCACGGAACCGGTTTCATGGTACTCATGGTACTCATCGTGATTATTACCATCGCTGATGTCATTAAATTCTTCTAGCCCACCGGTTTCGTTGCAGCAAGTGGCGAACATGGTATCTCCAGAGAAGCCAAAGTCACCAAAGCACGAACTGACAATGCGTCGCAGAGTGCTCTTTTCGATTGGGCTTCCAGCGTGGGTATTCCTTGGCTTTATGCTGGCCCAGGCGTTGGTGCTCGCGGTCATTGCGGTACTGCAGGCGCTTGGCGTGTCGTTCCAATCGATAAACGTCGCTGTTTTTAATGCGGTAGGTGCAGCGGTTATTTACGGACTCTCGATCCTGCTTGTTATCGGGCTGCCGTGGCTTATAAAGAAGCGACCAACCACAAAAGAGGAGCTTGGGTTACAGCGCCTTCCAAGGTGGATGGATCTGGTTTGGGCGCCTGCGGGCATGGTGGCATACCTTATTCTCACAACGATTGTTTCAACAATTGCCGCACAGGTGTTGACGTTCGTCGACCAAGAGCAAGTGCAAGACACCGGTTTTGCGCAGATTGCTTCACAGCCCGAGTATCTGATTGCGTTCTTGAGCCTCGTAATCGTTGCGCCGATTGCCGAGGAGATTCTTTTCCGTGGCTACTTGCTCGGGAAGCTCCGCAAGTACGCGTCACTTTGGGTTTCAATCCTTATTACTAGCTTGCTCTTTGCGATTGTGCACTTCCAGTGGAATGTCGGCATCGATGTCTTTGTTCTGAGTATCGTCATGTGTCTTTTGCGCGTATACACAGGCAGCCTATGGCCTTCAATCTTGCTACACATGCTCAAGAATGGGGTAGCGTTCTATTTCTTGTTTATTAATCCGTCGCTTCTCTAGTACAATAGTATAGTTATGAGAACTACAAACCTATTTACGAAAACACTCAAAAACGCACCAGCTGACGAAGTCGCTAAGAACGCCCAGTTGTTAATTCGTGCCGGCTTTGTTTACAAAGAAATGGCCGGAGTATATGCGTACTTGCCGCTCGGTAAAAAAGTTCTCGAAAATATCATCCAAGTTATCCGTGAAGAAATGAACGGTGTGGGTGGTAATGAGATTAGTCTCACCGCATTGCAGCCAAAAGATGTCTGGCAGACCTCTGGTCGCTGGGACGATAACGTAATGGACGTTTGGTTTAAGACGAAGCTTTCAAACGGGACCGAACTTGGTCTTGCGCCAACACACGAAGAACCACTTACGAAGCTTATGAAGAACTACATTCATAGTTACAAAGACCTTCCGGTGTACCCGTATCAATTCCAAATTAAGTTCCGCAACGAACTTCGCTCAAAGAGCGGGCTTATGCGCGGCCGTGAATTCTGGATGAAAGACCTCTATAGCTTTAGTCGCACTCAAGAAGAGCACGATGAGTTTTACGAGAAAATTTCCGAGGCATACAATCGCGTATTCCAACGCCTTGGCTTGGGCGATAGTACTTTTAAAACGTTTGCTAGTGGCGGAAGCTTTACAAAGTTTAGCCACGAATTCCAGACTATTAGTGAAGTTGGGGAAGACACGATCTATCTTCACCGCGAAAAGGGCATCGCGATTAATGAAGAAGTGTACACTGACGAAGTTTTGGCGGAACTTGGCGTGCAGCGCGACGAACTCGAAGAAGTGAAGGCGGTTGAAGTAGGAAATATCTTTACGCTTGGTACTCGTTTCTCTGATCCTCTTGGGCTTTCATTTACTGATGAAACTGGTCAGTCAAAGCCAGTCATTATGGGAAGCTACGGTATCGGTCCAAGTCGTCTTATGGGGCTTATCGCTGAACACTTCGCTGATGATAAAGGGCTTGTATGGCCAGAGAATGTTGCGCCATATAAGGTGTATCTTGTAAGTATTGGCGACGTAGCCGAGCGAGCGAACGCGCTCTACGAACAACTGCAATCAGCAGGGGTGACGGTGCTCTTTGACGACCGTGATGAGCGTCCGGGTGCAAAGTTTGCCGATGCTGAGTTGCTTGGCTTGCCATACCGTGTTACCATTAGCGAACGCTTGGGAGAGGGCAGCCTCGAATTCACACGCCGTAGCGGTGGTGAAACAGAGGTGTTGACACCTGAAGAACTGCTTGCTAAAATAGCATAATTAGAGTGCGAGATATCCCCCCTACGCTATATATAGCGTAGGGGGGTTCCGCGAAACAGGCGGAAGAAAGATTTTTGTAAAGGAAATTAAGACATGAAGAAACATTATCAAATTACTGCAGAAGGTAAGAAAGAGCTCGAAGCCGAATTGGTTGAGCTTAAGTCACGCCGCGGTGAAGTTGCTGAAAAGATTTCTAACGCTCGTGACTTCGGTGACCTCAGCGAAAACGCTGAATACGACGCCGCACGTGAAGAGCAAGGGCTTCTCGAAACTCGCATCGCCGAGATTGAAGAGATCGTCACAAATGCCGAAATCATCAAGGCAACCAAAAAGAGCGCCATTGGCCTCGGTAGCCGCGTTGAGCTCAAGACTGGCTCAAAGAAAGTGGTTTATACTATCGTTGGCCCAGTTGAAGCAAACCCACTTGAGGGCAAGGTGAGTAACGAGTCTCCAATCGGTATGGCGCTTTACGGCAAAAAAGTTGATGACAAGGTAACGATTACTACGCCTAAGGGCGACATCAACTACACAGTTGTATCAGTTGGCTAGTCACAATTAGTTGAACAAAAGTTAAATGCAAGGCACCGTCCTTGCATTTTTCATATGGTATACTGTAACAGATATGTCGACACTAAAAGATTTCCGTGATGAGCGTCTGCGCAAGCTCGCAGACTTAAAAGAATTGGGCTTCAACCCATACCCAGCCGAAAGCCACCGTACGCACAATGCTGGTGATGTAAAAGCTAACTTTGAAGGTCTTGAAGGCCAGCCAGTTACCGTCGCAGGACGAGTAATGGGTATTCGTAAGTTTGGAAAGCTCGCATTCATTGTGTTACGCGACCAAACAAGCGAAATTCAGCTCTTCATTCAAGAAGGCAAGATGAGCGACCGCGATGTTGCAGCGGGCGTGCTTGCGCTTGCTGATTTGCCACTGCTTGATACGGGTGACTTCCTCGAAGCAACCGGTCCGGTGATTAAAACTAAGACCGGTGAAGTGTCAGTTGAAGTACAAAAGCTTCGACTTCTTACGAAAGCGCTTCGTCCAATGCCAAGCGCACAAGATGGCTTCACGAACAAAGAAGAACGTATGCGTCGCCGTTACATTGACATGAACGTGAACCTTGATGTTCGTGAGCGTTTTATGCGCCGTTCTGTTTTCTGGCAGGCAACCCGTGATTTCTTGAATACTAATGGATTCACAGAGGTGAATATTCCTGTGCTTGAGCACACCACCGGTGGTGCTGACGCGAATCCTTTCGTCACGCACATGGATGCGCTCGACCAAGACTTTTACCTCCGTATTAGCCATGAGCTTCCACTGAAGCGCTTGCTTGGTGCTGGATTTGAAAAAGTCTACGACATTGGTCCACGATTCCGTAACGAAAATTATTCAGACGAACACCTTCCAGAGCACGTTGCGATGGAGTGGTACTGGGCATATGCAAACTGGCAAGATGGCATGAAGTTCATGGAAGCAATGTACAAAGACGTGCTTCAGAAGACTTTTGGAACGCTTCAGTTTAAGCTTGGTAACTTCGACGTTGATATGGCAGGTGAGTGGGAAGTGTGGGACTACGCCACGATTATCAAGGAACGCTACGGTATTGATGTGTACGAGAGTTCACTCGAAGACGTGAAGAAGGCACTTTCTGATAACAAGCTCGAAGTAGAGCAGACTGAAAACCGCGCTCGCGGTATCGACAAGCTTTGGAAGAACATTCGTAAGGATGTTGCTGGCCCTGTTTGGCTTATTAACACCCCCAAGTTTATTTCGCCACTTGCGAAAGCGAACCCTGAAGATGACCGCGTTGTGCAACGATTCCAGCCAGTGATTGCTGGATCAGAACTTGGTAACGGCTTCTCTGAATTGAATGACCCAATCGACCAATTGAACCGTTTTGTTGAACAGCAGAACATGCGCGACGCTGGCGACGATGAAGCAATGATGCTTGATATCGACTTTGTTGAAATGCTCGAATACGGCATGCCACCGGCTTGTGGTTGGGGCTTTAGTGAACGTGTATTTTGGATTTTCGAAGGGGTGACCGCACGCGAAGGTGTGCCATTCCCACAGCTCCGCCAAGAATACGACGAAGTTACAAAATCCCTTTACCCAGAAGTTGATTTTGGTGCTGAAGAGCACGCCGACGACGCCGAACAAAAATAGGGTGCATAAAAACTTTACTCCTGCAAAATAGTTGCTATACTAAGTATAGTAATTATCTAAACCTAGTGGGGAAATAACACACATGCCTAATATTTTAGTTGTGACCGGAAGCGTCCGACCAAACAGCGTTAATCAAAAAATTGTACCGCTTGTTGTTGAAGAAGTAGAAAAGCAGGGCGCGACGGCAATCGTTGCTGACCTCAAGGAGATTAACCTTCCTTTCTATGACGCACCATATTCATCAACCGCACCTGAGTTCGAACCGACCAATGAACCGGCGAAGAAGTGGACGCAACTTGTTGCCGATGCCGATGCGGTGATTTTAGTAACCCCGGAGTATAACCACACGGTAAGCCCTGTTCAGATGAATGCCATCGACTGGATTGGTCGTGAGTGGGAAGGCAAGCATGTTGGACTTGTAGGCTACGGCTGGACGAGTGGTGCGCACCAAGCGCATGCCGCAGCTCGCGAAGCGCTCGCTGGTGTATTGAAAGCGATTGTTGGCGATGAGCAGACAAACCTTTTCTTTACCCGTGATATTGCTCCCGACGGCTCTATTCTTGATACCGATGCGGTGAGCGGGCAAATTTCAGCCACCGTTGCTGAGCTGGTTTCTGCTGTAAAGGCGTAACCCTACCGCACTCTCTAGTGCTATGATAAGTACATGAAACGTTTGTTCCGTGTACTTATTCTTTTTGCGGGGATAGTTGCCGCGATTGGTGTTGCGGGTGTGGTGGCTACTGTAAATGCTGCCGATACAAACAACTTCCACATAAGTACTTACGACATTGCGTATGATCTTGGGCGAGATAGCGAAAATCGCTCAACATTGAAGACGGTCGAAACTATAACTGCGGAATTTCCAAATTATGATCAAAATCATGGTTTGGAGCGAGCTATCCCGAATACTTATGACGGGCATCCAACCAGCCTGAACATTACTTCCGTAACAGATGCGAATGGCGCAGGGCTCGAATATTCAACCGATACCCGCAGTGGTGTGACAGTTCTTCGAATCGGCAATCCTGATGAATATGCGCACGGTACGCAGACGTACAAAATTACGTACACGCAACGAGATGTAACGAGGTACTTCGAAAACACGGCTCGCGACGAGTGGTATTGGGATACGAATGGGGTTGAGTGGCAGGTGCCTATCGAGAAGCTAACGATTGCGGCAACGATAGACGGTAACCTTGTTGCGAGCCAAGAGGGTGCACCATCGTGCTACGTGGGGCAATTTGGCGGCACGGATACATGCGAGGTGCAAACTACGGGTGAGGGCGTATACACTATGCGCGCTGAGCAGCTGACTGCGGGGGAGAACTTAACGTTTGCATTCGGGTTTACGCCAGGAACATTTGGACGGTATACCTTATCGTTTTGGGATGCACTTGTCATGGTGTGGGTATTCTTGCAGATTCTTTCAATCCCACTTGCCATTGCACTGATTGTGATTTTCTCGGTCATGTATTACCGCAAGTCGAATCGTAACCGAGAGTTGCAGCCAGTTCCTGCTGAGTATATTCCACCAAAGAACGCCAGTGTGATTGTTTCGGCGCAAGTATCGGGGCGAATTACGCATGTGTTTAGTGCGCAGTTAATCGATTTAGCGGTTAGAAGGTTTATTTCGATTATTGAAACACAACCAAAGTCTACGTGGAAAGCTGCTGAATACGATATTGTCATTGCGAAAGACCTCACGCCTTTGAAGAGTGAAGAAAAAGAAATCCTTACCGATATGTTTGGACATCTGCCGCAGGAAGGCGAGCGCCTGGCGCTTTCAACACTCAAGAATAACATGACCTATAGCGCACGTACCCTCGATAACGATAAAAAATTATCGACACTGATTGAGGCTGACTACAAGCTGCGCGAGAATGTGCCGCAAGCGCGTCGCTACTTCTTCCGCTGGGCAATTGTTCTTCTGACCCTGGGTGTCGTAACCGTGTCGGTTGCATATGTCATCGTCGCTGCTATTTTGTGGGGATTCGGTTTTGTTATTCGCCCGTTGACCGACGATGGATTGCGTCTTCGTCGGTATGTATTCGGGCTTGATAAATATGTAAAGGCATCCGAGGCGGAACGTCTAAAGTTCTTACAAGGGCCAGATACCGCTGAAAAGATTGGCTATAAGTTTGATGCAAATAATCCAGGTGAACTTGTGAAGTTATACGAGCGAACATTGCCGTATGCAATTTTATTCGGACGTGAAAAAGACTGGGCGGCAAGGTTAGGGGATTACTACCAACAAGCAGGAGCAACTCCTGATTGGTACACCGGAACAACGGCATTCAACGCCGCGTTGTTTGCGACATCAGTATCAAGTTTCTCGCAGGCATCGTCATATTCTGCAGGTTCAAGTTCGAGTTCGGGTGGCTCCAGTGGGGGAGGATCTTCCGGCGGTGGCGGCGGAGGTGGAGGAGGCGGCGGCTGGTAACAGCCGTCTTTCTTTTTTGATTTGTATAGTTCGAGGAGTTGACAATATATAGTACCTTGTATAACATAGAACTATGACACGTGAAAACATATCAAGTAACGAATATGCTGAACAGCTCGCAACGCAACTGCGCAAAGGCTTCTTGGCGTACTGTGTATTAAAGACCTGCTCACAAAAGCCAAAGTACACAAGCGATATTATTACGCAGCTACGCGAGGCGGAGCTGGTTGTCGTTGAGGGGACTATTTATCCGCTGTTAAGCCGTTTACAAAAAGACGGCTTGTTGTCGCATGAATGGCAAGAAAGCGAACAGGGTCCGCCGCGCAAATACTACAAAACGACAGAATTTGGTGATGATGTCGTGAAGCAAGTAGCGAGCAAGATAGCAGAATTAACCGCAACACTAAAGAAATTATAAGGAGAACGCGATGAACGAAATCACCCGAATTCACATTGCAAAAACCGCGTACGATATTGAGATTGCGGCGAAAAAGCAGCTAGAGAAATATATTAAAAGTCTTGAAACCTATACCCAAGACAAAGAGGTCCTCGGCGATATTGAGATTCGTATCACAGAGATTTTGGCGGAGCGTGGCGTAAAAGCCGGTGCTGTTATCAGTAGTGATGATGTGGGCGCAATTCGCAAGCAACTCGGCGAGCCGTATGAGTTTGCTGATGGCGAGGGCGACATTGCAGTTGGCTCAGCGACAGCAGCGACGGGTCGACGATTTTATCGATCCACCGACGACGCCGTGCTTGGTGGTGTGTTGAGTGGTATTGCAGCGTACTTTAACGTGAATCCACTATGGCTACGCCTAGGGTTTATTGTCTTACTCTTTGTATCATTTGGTTTTGCGCTCCTTGCATACGTCTTGCTTTGGGTGATTCTTCCACCGGCTCGTACGGCGACTGAAAAGCTCCAACTCGTCGGTAAGGATGTGACCGTTGAATCGATTAAAGAGTTAAATGCTGATGAAGAAAAGTCTCCTGAAAATCGCGTAGCACCAGTGCTCCAGCGCGTTTTGGCGGTTGGCCTCGGAGCGGCAAGTGCACTAGGTGCGGTTATTGCATTCATAACGACAGTAGGGCTCGTTATTGCTGCTGCGACAGCGAACGATTCCTTTATGGACATGACGAATGGGTTTATGGGACTTGGTGACGGAAATGCATGGATTGTATGGCTCGTCTTCGGCATTGTTGTATTCGGGCTTGCGCTCCTCACGGCATTACTCAGCCTGATCGCGTACGCATTCTTTGCGCGAAAACTCACGAAGCGAATGGTAGTAACGGGCATCATTATTACGGTGCTGGGGCTTGCCTCATTTGCTGCAACGCTCGCTATTTCAACGACACAATCATGGCGCGTTGCCAATGAGACGCGGAGTATGGTGCGCGAAACCGGTGCGAATTTGCCAAAAGAATTTGCCAATGTGACATCATTGAAGTTTTCGGTGAAGACGATTGAGCAAAACGGCGCAAGCGCTGATTTATTCGCACAATATGCAAGCGTTCGCTATGTTGTTGATGAAGGTCCAGCGCGCTATGAGTTGAACGCGCTTCCAACGACACGCGCGGTTGTTATAACTGACGGCCAAGAGGCTGAAATTACTCTCGAGGTTCCAAGTAGCTTCCGTAACTCATTCGTACAGCCACTTCTTACAGTATATGGTCCAGCTGTTGAGAGCGTGGCGGTCGATTCTAAAAACGGCGGATCGCAGCTTTCGTATAACGGGACAACGCAGCCACAGCTAACCGTAACCTCACTGCATGAAAGTGGATACATTTCTGTGGCCGGTTCATACGAGAAGGTGATCGTAAAGGGACATGGCTCAGTAGAGCTTGGTGAAAGTTCAATACAAACGCTCGATGTTCAAGCAAAGCAAGGTTTGGATGTGACAGCGGGCACTGTTCGTCAATTGGTCGTCACTCAGCCTGATGTTTGTCCAAGCGGTTCACATTACAGTAATACGGTAGTTCGCGCTTCAGATGTGACTGCGGATACGATGACGTATAACGGTAAGCAAATGCCGGCCGTGTCTTACGAGACAAGTTGTGCATCGGTGATTATTGGGTCAGACGAACTAGACTATTCATACTAAATAGCACGGTAAGGCACGGCGTCCATCGAGGGCGTCGTGCTACAATAAAGGAAGTTAAATTAGTGGGGGAACGCGGGTGATTGAAGTCAAACATGTCACAAAGACATATGGCAAAAAGCAGAGCACGTTTAAGGCGCTCGATGATGTAAGCTTTACGATTCCAGATGGTGCCAGTGTGGCAATTGTTGGTAAATCAGGAAGTGGCAAGTCGACCTTAATGCACGCGATGAGTGGGCTTGATCGTCCGGAATCGGGTGAAGTCGTTATCGACGGTACTGATATTTTGAAGTTGAAAAACAAAGCGGTTGATAAGTTCCGTTCAGAAAAAATTGGTTTTATTTTCCAGTCGTTCTTTGTGCAAGCAAACGAGACTTCTTACGATAACGTTTCACTCCCACTTGAAATTGCTCGTGTTGGCGCACGGAGCCGTAAGGCGCGTGTTGAAGAAGCGCTCAGTACCGTTGAACTTAGCGACAAATTGAAGCAAAAGGCACGCAATCTTTCAGGCGGTCAAAAGCAGCGTCTTGCGATTGCTCGCGCTATTGTGAATAAGCCAAGTATTATTTTTGCTGATGAGCCAACCGGTAACCTTGACTCAACAACTGGTGAAAAGATTGAAGATCTGCTCTTCGGCTTAAATAAGCAGAGCGGTAGCACGCTGATTATCGTGACACACGACAGCGACCTCGCGAGCAAATGCGACATTCAAATTTACGTGAAAGACGGCAAGATCGATCGTATCGACGGCATGCCTGCCGTAGCTGCGCAGAAAGGAGCGAATTAATGAAAACTATTGATATCGCTCGACGCGCGGCGCGTAGTTTGCGCAACGCGAAAGCACGAACTATTCTTACGAGTCTCGCGATTGCTGTAGGCGCCTTTACGATTACCGTGTCACTCGCAGCAGGTGAGGGCGCGCGTCAGTATGCTGACAATCTCATTAACTCAAACGTGAATCCGCAAGCCTTGTTTATTGTGAAAGATAAGACCATCACAGAGGGTGGTGGTGCGCAATCTTCAATTCGCGTTTATGACCCAGATACTGCAACGACTCAGGGCATTACGATTAAGCAGATGACCCAGGCAGATATTGATACGCTCACTGCGCGCGATGATCTTGTGAACGTTGTGCCAACGTATTCACCAAGTGTTCAATACATGACGTTCGGTGACGATACGACAAAGTTTGTGGCTGATGTCACAACCTACAACGCAACTATTATCAGTGGACTTGCTGAAGGCGAGTTGCCTCCACAGGGTACTGACATTAAGGATAATGAAGTTGTCATCCCTGAGTCATATGTAGAAGCATTGATTGAACAGGGTGCGGCGACATCTGCTGCTGATTTAGTTGGTAAGAAGGTTGTGATGACCGCTGCGCAATCGACGGCGAATCCAACGCCGGAACAACTTCAGGCAGCCTTTACTACTGGCGGTGAAGCTGCGGTCCAGGCGCTTCTCCAGCCGAAAACCGAAGAATTTACCTTTACGGTTGTTGCTGTATCGGCGAAATCTGCCGAGGCGTTGACGTCGTCTTCGAGCATTCAAATTGCGCCAGACGCAGCCCGCGCGATTAGCGAATTTACGACCCTTGGAACAACCCAGTATCAGAAATACTTTGGGGCGACCGCGATTGTAAAGGATGGTATTGACCCTGAGGCTGTGAAGACTGAGCTTGCCGAGGATGAATTCTATGCGCAAACCGCGAAGGACCTCCAAGGCGTCGTATTTACAGTAGTGAATACGTTGCAGGGTATCGTGCTTGGCTTCGGTATCATTGCGCTCATTGCCAGCGTGTTCGGCATTATCAACACGCAGTACATTAGTGTGCTTGAGCGAACTCGCGAAATCGGCCTCATGAAGGCACTTGGTATGCGCGGTAAATCGGTCAGCCGCTTGTTCCAGTTTGAGGCAGCCTGGATTGGCTTCCTCGGAGGAATCATCGGTTCGGTGATTGCCATTGGTGTTGGACTTGCTGTGAACCCATGGATTACCGAAATGCTTGGTCTGTCAGAAGGCACGAGCTTGCTGATCTTCCAACCGATTCCAATTACTATCATGATTATCGTTCTTATCGTGATCGCGATGCTTGCAGGCTGGTTCCCAGCCCGTAAGGCCGCAAAGCTTGATCCAATTGAAGCTTTGCGAACAGAATAAACATGGTACAATAACCCTAGTTATGTTAGATATTCGATTCGTCCGTGAAAATGCAGATCTCGTGCAACGCAATGCCGAGCAAAAAGGTTACAAAAATGTAAGCGTTGCTGATATTTTGTCACTTGATACTGCTCGTCGCGAGCTTCAAGCAAAGGCCGATGACCTTCGTGAAAAGCGCAATACTATTGCAAGCAGTATGAAGGGCGGTAAGCCAACCTCTGAGCTCATTGAGCAGGGGAAGGCGATTAAAGACGAACTTGCGGGTATTGAAACGAGTCTTCGTGAAGCAGAAGAGAAGTTCGATGGTGAGTTCCGCGGACTTCCGAATATCCTCCAAGCAGATGTTCCACTTGGCGGCGAAGAAGACAGCGTTGAAATCAAGACTTGGGGCGAAAAGACCGAAGGCGCTGTTGATCACCTTGATTTTGCAACCAAGCGCGACTGGGTCGACTTCGAGCGAGGTGCTAAGGTTGCCGGCGCGAAGTTCTACTACTTAAAGGGTGACTTGGCGTTGCTTGAAAACGCCATCACTCAATACGCACTGAACTTCTTAGTCGGTAAGGGCTTTACCTTCATGACCGTTCCACACATGGTAAATAGTGAAACGGCGACCGGTACTGGTTTTGCACCTCGTAGTAGCGATCAAAACGATGAATACTACATTGAAGGCGAAGACCTCTCACTTATTGCAACTGCCGAAATGCCACTGACGGGCTACCACGCCAACGAAATTATCGACGAAGCGCAGCTTCCGCTTATGTATGCAGGTCTCAGCCCGTCATACCGTAAAGAAGCGGGTACCTACGGTAAGCATACGCGCGGACTCTTCCGTGTGCACCAATTCAACAAGCTTGAAATGTACGCTTACGCACTTCCAGAAAAGAGTGCTGAAATTCACGAACAGCTCCTTGCGCTTGAAGAAGAGATTTGGCAATCACTGAACATTCCGTATCACATTATCAACATTGCTGCCGGTGACCTCGGTGCACCAGCTGCAAAGAAGTTTGACCTTGAGTACTGGTCTCCTGTCGATAAGATGTACCGTGAGCTTACGAGCTGCTCAAACTGTACTGATTTCCAGGCACGCAACTTAAACATTCGTGTTCGTCGTACAGACGGCTCTGTTGAGACAGTCCATACACTGAACGGTACGGCCGTATCACTCGCACGTTCTCTTGTTGCTGTTATCGAGCACTATCAAAACGAAGATGGCACACTCCGTGTTCCTGAAGTTCTCCGCCCATACCTTGGCGGTCGCGAAACACTCTAATATAAGGAGTTCTCATGAGCAAATATTGGTTCCGAAAGCGTCGTGGGTTACTTACCCATGATCTTGGCTGGGGCTGGGTGCCGATTAGCTGGGAGGGCTGGGCGACCATCGTCGGGTGTTTAGCGGTGATTGTTCTAGCCTCATTCAGTTTCGACTTATTCGGTGGCAGTACGACATTCTTTCAGGCAATTGGTTTTCTGGTAGTTGTTATTGCAACACTTGTGTTCGGTGCATATATCTCGAATCTGAAGGTCCGTCCATAAGACGGTTGCGCTTTCGCGTGGTATAATGAGAGGAACAACCAACCGTTAAGGAGGGGATATGATAGCATCAATTGATATCACCGGAATTAAATATAATGTAAGCGAAAAGCTACAAAAATACATTATGGAAAAGGTTGGTAAGCTCGATAGATACGTACCTTCGCACGCTCGCAAAACTATTGTGGCCGATGTAAAACTTCGTCAGGTCAATCGCGACCACGGCAACAAGTATGAGGCCGAGGTTATTTTAAAGGTTCCGGAAAAGACAATCATTGCGAAAGATTCAACCATGAATATGCACGCAGCGATTGATATCGTTGAAGCGAAACTTATTGCCCAACTTCATAAGTACAAAGACTCAGTTGTACGCGAAAAAACATCGATCAGCCACTAGTATAGGCCGTTTGGCTATCTATTACGCTCATGGTAGACTGAGTTCATATGAGAGTGGGCACTCGACATTCTGGGTTTACAATTGTAGAGCTTTTAATCGTAGTTGTTGTGATTGCGATTTTGGCGGCTATTACGATTGTTGCATATAACGGTATTACAAATAATGCGAAAAATTCGGCAGCGCAAAGTGCTGCCTCACAGGCTGCCAAGAAAATGGCAATCGCATTGGTGCAAAATGGTAACACGTATCCTACTGATAAAAATGGCTTTCTCGCACTTGCGGGTCTCGCCGAAACGGGCGGAACAACGTATCAGTACTCCCTTACAAATGATAGCGCTGGTTATTGTGTGACAACTGCTTCGAATGGAAAATCGTACTTTACGACAAATACAAACGTAACACCAACGGCTGGAGTATGCCCGGGTCATGCACCGGTTGGAGGTACAATAATTGTAAACCTCGTAAATAACCCATCTCTTGAAGAGAATGCTAATGGCTGGGTAAGTTCTTCGGGAAGTTTGAACCCAACTCGTGTTCAAGTAAGCGGGCAGTGGACATTTAGAGGTGTTCGTACCGACACTGTGGCCGCAGCCTTGCGAGCATCCTATTCGCTCCCTTCTACGGTAACAGTAGGAAATACTTACACGGCATCCGCAACGGTATATTCATCAAATGCTCGAACTGTATCTATTGCTGTTCGACAGGCGGGTACAACGAGTACAGTTTTCACTGCAGACCATAGCTTTGCAGCTGGAGAAACCAAGCGTATTTCGGTTACCGGCGTTACCTCACAGGGGTCCGTGTATGTAAATATCTTAACGGCAACGGGCACAGTAGGCGAGACGTACTACGTTGATGAAGTTATGTTAACCGAAGGTCCGATCCTTTATCCGTACAGTGATGGCAATACGCCGGGATGGGCGTGGGATGGCGTGGCGGGTAACTCGACGTCTCGAGGCCCGGCGCTTTAGCGACACGCCATTGCGCGCCCTGGAAAAGAGTATAAAGTACTCTTTTCGCTCGCCTCCTTATGGTATAATTAACACTAAAGTAATTTACCGACCATTTTTCTGAAAGACGGGGGAGAGACACATGGCAATTACACGGCAGGGTACGCTGACTAAGATTTTTGGCGACCCACAAAAGAAGACGCTGAAGCGACTTGAAAAGAAGGTCGCTGTTATTAATGCGCTCGAAGATAAATACAAGAAGCTTTCGAAGCCAGAACTGAAAAAGCAAACTGAAGTTTTGAAGAAGCGCCTTGCGAAGAAGGGGACAACGCTTGATTCAATCATGACTGATGCGTTTGCACTTGTTCGCGAAGCAAGCGACAGGGTACTTGGCATGCGTCACTTTGACGTACAGCTCATTGGTGGAATGGTACTTCACGAAGGTGATATCGCTGAAATGAAGACCGGTGAAGGTAAGACATTGGTGGCGACGCTTCCGGTATACCTCAACGCACTCGAAGGCAAGGGCGTGCACGTTGTCTCTGTAAACGACTACCTCGTGCAACGTGACGCCGGCTGGATGGGTGAGTTGTATCACTTCCTCGGCCTCTCAACAGGTGTGATTATTAACGATGCTTCGTTTATTTTCGACCCTCAGTACGACAACGAAGAACACACCGATCCTCGCATGAAGAAGCTTCGTCCTGTATCACGTAAGGAAGCCTACGCGGCTGATATTACTTACGGTACAAACAACGAGTTCGGATTCGACTACCTTCGCGACAACATGGTGAATGAAGTAGACCTTCTTCGCCAACGTGATTTGCACTTTGCCATCGTCGACGAGGTTGACTCAATTCTTATCGACGAAGCTCGAACGCCTCTTATTATTAGTGCCCCTGCAAGCGAAAACCCTGAGAACTACGAACAATTCTCACGTATCGCAGCAAAACTTACCGCTGAAGACTACGCGCTCGACGAAAAGCGCCGCATGGTTTCACTCACTGACGCCGGTGTTGATAAGGTACAGAAACTCCTTGGAGTAAAAAACTTGTACAGCCCAGAATATGTACGTTCTGTATATCACCTTGACCAAGCACTTCGAGCACAAACCTTGTTCAAACGCGACAAAGACTATGTCGTTACTAAGGATGGTGAAGTGATTATTGTCGACGAGTTTACTGGTCGTCTTATGCAGGGTCGCCGTTACAACGAGGGTCTTCACCAAGCAATCGAAGCAAAAGAAAAGGTTGCGATTCTTCAAGAGAGTATGACCCTTGCGACTGTTTCATTCCAAAACTACTTCCGTCTTTACAAGAAGCTTGCGGGTATGACCGGTACGGCATTTACTGAAGCTGAAGAATTCCAACAGATTTACAAGCTCGATGTTGTGCAGGTTCCTTCGAACCGCCCAATCGCTCGTGAAGACCGTGAAGATCTCATTTTCCGTAGCGAAAAGGCAAAAATCAAAGCAATTGCTGATGTTATTAAAGAACACCACGAAGCCGGCCGTCCTGTACTGGTTGGTTCAGCGTCAATTGCCAAGAATGAGATGATTGCAGCACACCTCGACAAAGAAAAGGTTCCTTATGAAATCTTGAACGCCAAGAACAACGAACGCGAAGCGCTCATTGTTGAAAAGGCTGGTGAAAAGGGTGCGATCACACTTGCAACCAACATTGCCGGTCGTGGTACCGACATTAAGCTCGGTAAGGGTGTGAAAGAACTCGGCGGACTCGTTGTTATCGGTTCAGAGCGTCACGAATCTCGTCGTATCGACAACCAGCTTCGTGGACGTGGTGGACGTCAGGGTGACCCTGGTATTACTCAGTTCTACGTTTCAACCGAAGACGACCTCATGCGTATCTTCCAAGGTGAGCGTATCGCTGCACTTATGGGCCGTATTGGTGTCGATGACGACATGCCGTTGCAACACAAGATGGTCTCAAAAACACTTGAAGCTGCTCAAAAACGTGTTGAAGGCTACAACTTCGACAACCGTAAGAACGTCGTTCAGTACGACAACGTGATCAACCGTCACCGTCGGGTTGTGTACACAATTCGCCGCAAGATTCTTGAAGGCGCGGACATTAAGGCTGAAATTGAACGCCTTATTGAAAGCAAGGTTCGTGACTTAACGGTTGTTCCTGCAAAAAATAATAAAAACTTCAATACACAATTCACAGAAGTTTTCCCATTGAGCGACAAGAAGCTTAAAGCAATTGGTGTTGAAAAGCGCGATAAGGTTCGTTTCGAACTTGCTTTGAAGGAAGTGCGTAAGGCATATACTGCGAAAGAAGATGAGCTTGAAACCGACGTCATGCGTAAGGTTGAACGTGAAGTATACCTTCAGGTACTCGATACTCTTTGGATGCAACACCTCGAGAACATGCAACACCTTCGTGAAGGAATTCACTGGCGCAGTGTTGGTCAACGCGACCCACTTGTTGAATACCGCAGTGAATCTCAAAAGTTGTTCGATAGTCTTCAGGCAACTCTTCGTGATGAAGTAATCCGTGCGATTATGCATGTGACAATTCGCGACGCTGTTGCTCGTGCCGAAGAAGACCACGAAACAGAACTGACTCGTCTTGCTGAATCATCAGTCGAAAAGGGTGTGAATGAAGTCACCAAGGGTTCTGCGAATCGCGACGATGACTTTAAGGTGAAGAAGGCTGAAAAAGCCAGCGAAGCTGCTGCCAAGAAGAACACTGCGCGTAAGAAAAAGAAATCTCAGCGCCAAAACCGCAAAACTGGCCGACACTAAGTCGATAGCCGCACCTTAACTACCAATTGAACGACCGAAAGAAATAGACGATGAATCATACCGTTGAAGAAGTGAAGCTTAAAAATGGCGCCCGAGGCCTACTCATTAACGTACCCGGCGCGACCGTTATGAGTATGCAGTTTCACTTCCGTGCGGGAAATCGTTATGCAAAACACAAAGAAATCGAGCAAGTTGCCCACATCATGGAACACATGGCGTTTGGTGCAAATGCTCGTTTTCGGAGTGAAAGTGCGTTTGAGGCAGAGTTCACGAAGAACGGCGCGTATCACAATGCGTACACTTCGGACTTTGCTATGGTCTACGAAGCTGACTGTGCGGACTTTGAGTGGGACCGTATCCTTGAGCTACAGCGCTTAAGTATTTGTCAGCCTCGTTTTAACGAGAAAGAGCTCGAAGCTGAAAAGGGAAATGTTCGAAGTGAGCTTACAGGCTACCTGAACGATCATCACCGCGTACTCTGGCCGCGTGTACAGCAATTATTGGGCGAGGATGTATTGACGTTCCGCCAGTCGCTTTCGACAATTAACAACGTTACCCTTACTGACATTAAAGAGCATCACCGTCGTACGCACACAACCAGCAACATGCGTTTTGTTGTTGCAGGCAAGCTCCGTGGCCGTAAAGCAGATATTATTCGTCAACTTGAGGCCTTCGAGCTGCCACAAGGTAGTCGCTTGGAAGTGCCGCGCGATGAACTGCATGGCGCAAACCCAAGTCTTATTCGTCGTAAAGAGGCATCGAACATTACCTTTGGTTGGACGATGAGTCTTCCTCGTGTGCTTGATGACGAAGAACTCGACGCAATGGGCGCTTTGAATCACATTCTTACCGGCACTGCGACATCTCGCATTTACGGAAAAGCCCGCGCGAAAGGGCTTGCGTACTTTGTTGGTGCGTACAGTGGCTCAAGTTTCTACGACAGCGCATGGGATATTTCAGGGCAGGTGAACCACGATACGGCACCGGCGCTTTTTGATATTATTGGCCGCGAGCTAAAGGCGGTTCTAGACGGTAAGATTACCGACGATGAAATTGAGTCTGCAAAATCATTCGGACTTGGACGTTACCAAATGGGTGCACAAACCGTTTCGCAAATTACAGGGTTTTATACAAACCAGTATTTCAATTACGACTGCGTGAAAGATTACGATAAGGTTCCTGATATGATTCGCAAAGTGAATCGCGAAAAAATCATGCGTGTTGCGAAAGAGTTTGTCGACGCAAACACCTGGGTATTTGCGGCCGTAAGTGGTGGCGACAAAGAAGAAGTACTCGAGCTCAGCGGTAAAATCACAAAATTATTTCCAGATACGATAGAATAAAGCTATGAAGATTGCGATTGCTGGCTACGGGGTTGAAGGACAAGAGAACCTCGCGTATTGGTCTCAAGACCCTGCAAATGAGCTAACAATTGTCGATGAGCGTGCCGATGGTGGTGCGACGTATCCTCATGGTGTCGGTACGATGTTAGGACCTGGTGCATTCAAAAACCTAAATGGGTTTGATCTTGTCGTTCGAACTGCTGGCTTGGCGCCTCATAAAATTGAGACTAACGGCAAGGTGTGGTCGGCAACAAACGAATTTTTCGCAAAGTGTCCAGCGCCTATTATTGGCGTAACCGGCTCAAAGGGAAAAGGGACTACCTCAAGCCTCATTACTTCTATTCTTGAAGCGGCTGGTAAGAAGGTGTGGCTCGTTGGCAACATTGGCATACCGGCATTGAGTGTGCTTTCACAAGTACAGCCTGATGACATTGTGGTGTATGAACTTTCCAGTTTCCAACTATGGGACATTGAGAAGTCTCCACGGGTTGCAGTCGTGCTTCATATTGAGGCAGACCACCTTGATGTGCACCGCGATATGGACGAATACGTCGAGGCAAAGGCGCAGATTACTCGCTGGCAAACTGAAGAAGACCTACTTGTGTACAACGCGAACAATACCTACGTTGAGCAGATTGCGGCAGCTTCAAATGCGCAGAAGATTCCGTATCCATCAGCAAGTGCCGCATATGTGCATATGTACGATGAAATGTTTTGCTACGGCGAATACACTCCACTTTGTTCAATTCACGAGCTTCGCATTCCTGGTGGGCACAATGTCATGAACGCGCTGGCGGCAATTGATGCCGTATGGCCGTTTACACAAGATCCTGCGGCTATTAAGGCTGGACTGAACGCCTTCCATGGATTGCCGCACCGCTTGGCGTTTATCGCTGAAGTAAATGGTGTCGCGTACTACGACGACAGCATTGCAACGACCCCAGGCTCTGCGATTGCGGCGCTACAAGCGTTTCCTAACAAGCAAAAGGTTATTATTCTCGGTGGTTCATATAAGGGTTCTGACTTTACGGAACTTGCTCATGAACTGACGCAGCACCAAGTGCGTGCACTTCTTATCGGCGACGAAGCGCAACGCATCGCAACGGCCTGTGAAAATGCCGGCTTTAGGAACTATGAAATTATCGAAGGGGTTCCTGCCAACGCAATTGCGGAAACAGTGACGCGTCGTGCTGCCGAATTGGCGCAGCCAGGAAGTGTCGTATTGTTGAGCCCGGCTGCGGCAAGTTTTGGTATCTTTAAGAACTATGTCGATAGGGGCGAGCAATTTATCGCTGCCGTGAATGGTCTTTGACCGTTCGGACTTTCACCAACACCCCTTAAACTAGGTATAATAAGAGATATGCAACCGCTTACAAAACGTCTGAATGAATTACGCCCGCAAATTGATGCGGCGCTTGGACGTCTTCATATTGATGAGCGACGTGCGCAGATTGAAGAGATGGAAGCACAGCTTTCAACGTCTGAAATTTGGCATAACCCACAACACGCCCAGGACTTAAGTCGACAGCTGGCAGCTTTAAAGAAGATGGTGGACCCATGGCTCACGCTAAAGGCGCAGGCCGACGATATGCTCGAGTTAATGGAGATTGGCGACGATTCACTCTTGGTGGAGTTCGAGGGGCAGATTTCAGCTTTTGAAAAAGAGTATGAAGTACTTCGAAAAGACCTGTTGTTTGATGGTGAGTTTGACGATCACAACGCAATCCTCCGCCTTAGTGCCGGTGCTGGTGGAACTGATGCCCAGGACTGGACGGAAATGATTGAGCGCATGTATCTTCGCTGGGCGGAGCGTGCGGGTATGACGACGAGCCTCGTTGAACGCTCTACGGGCGAAGAAGCGGGGATTAAGTCTGCCGTATTTGAAGTGACTGGCCCGTATGCCTATGGGCGATTGAAGTCTGAGCACGGTGTGCACCGCTTGGTGCGCTTGAGTCCGTTTAACAGTGATAATTTGCGCCAGACAAGTTTTGCGTTGGTGGAAGTATTACCGCAAATTGATAAACCCGACGAAGTGAAAATTGACGATAAAGATTTGAAGATTGATGTGTATCGCGCTGGCGGACACGGTGGGCAATCAGTGAACACGACCGACTCTGCCGTACGTATTACGCATATTCCAACGGGCATTATGGTAGCAATTCAAAATGAACGTTCACAGCTACAGAATAAAGAAACAGCGATGAAGATTGTGCGTTCAAAACTCGCCCAGCTGCAAATCGAGCAACACGCTGCATCCGTCACTGAGCTACAGGCGGGGGAGTCGGCAAACTGGGGAAGTCAGATCCGAAACTACGTACTGCACCCATACACACTTGTGAAAGATACCCGCACAAAACACGAGACGAATAACGCCCATGGCGTGCTTGATGGCGATCTCGATGCTTTCATGGAAGCATTTCTTGAAGCTCCAACCCAGTAGTTTTTAACTGAGGTAGAGGATTGAAAAAATAATCAAAATATGATATAATACCAAAAGTTTCGGAACGATGTTTTCGAAAAGTTTCGTTGAAATGTATTGCCAAATATGGAATACCATCCGGTGTTTCAAAGGTACACTCAGAGAAGAAAAGAGGCACAATGCCCGGAACCGTAAGCATCGATTCGGTTATTCTGGAGCTTCGGAAGGATGAGCGAAGCGGTGGAGCGCATCTCCACAAGTCCGCCCGGACGATCATGGCGAATCGCAGCCAAGGGGTGATGGACCCGCTCCATTTCCTGTTCGCTGCGGCGATCGATGACTTCGCTCCCGAGCGCGTGAAGCTGCTCCTGATTCGCTACGACATCCATCGCGGTCGGGTCCAGGAGGCGATTCGACACACCCGCCAGGTCGAGCATCGTCGACTCAGCATCTCTCAGAACGACGCCGATGTCATCAATGCGGACACGGAGACGCTCTACAGAGGGCTGGCGTTCCGGCGCAGCGTGTTCGATCCCGCACATGGGGAGTGGAGCTGGTATGTCACTACCGTCCAGCTTGCGCTGGAGTCGACGGCACCGTCCATCGGCGTGGCGCTTCAGCACCTCGAAGGGAACTGATCTCTGAGTTCGCCCAAAGGGGTGGCGGGCATATTCTGCCCGCCGCCCCTTGAACTCAACCTCAAGAAGGTGTTCAATACTTGGTAATACACTTAGGCGCACATTGAAAATATGTCATGAGATACGGGATGCTTTATGCATTTCGAGATGAATCAAGAGAGAAGGTACCCCCGTGGACATCATCACGTATCACAAGCAGATCAAGGCCTGTGGCCTGCCCCCTGACGTCAAGCGGTTGATGCTCGCATCGACCGACGCCGCGTGGGATGCGGACCGCGAGTTCATGGACCCTTCGGATGTCCTGGTGACGTTCGTGAGCTCGGAGCACGCCGACGAGTTCAAGGACGCCCTCGTTCAGGTTGGCCTGACGCGTAATGCACTCGAACAGTGCGCAGAGGCGATGTGCCTCGATCTGGGCGCCGGGCGGTCACGCCTCGCTATCGAACGCATGTTCGATCTGGCGGCGGACGCCGAGTCCGTGCGTGATCTGATCTTCGCCTGCATCGCGTCGGGGAGTCGTGTCATCGACAGGATCGTCATGGACGCCCTGCAGACGAACACGTTCACCATCCTCGCTGAGCTCGAAGCTCCGGACGAGTTGACGCTCATGTTCTTCCCGGTCGAGACCGTCGAAGACATCGAGCTCGCGATGGCATCGGTGACACCGGTGCTCGCCGTGCGCGACTGATTCATCTTCGAGAAGCCCTGGGCCACGACGCGCCCAGGGCTTCTCGTCCGACCCAAAAGCCCTCCGTATCTCCTGATATCCTCAATGCTATACTGGATATGTTATGTATAAATTACTTATTGGTCTTGGTGCACTCGTGGGCGGTATCGCTGGCGCATACGTTCCAGTACTTTGGGGCGATAACGATCTCTTTAGTGCGATGAGTATTTTGCTCAGCACGATCGGTGCAATTGTTGGTATTATCCTTGGCTATAAACTCGCCAAACGACTGTCTGAATAGGTCGATTTTCTTACCACTTATGCTATACTGTGTAAAGAAATGATTCTGTTAGATAGGGTTACAAAAACATACGGAAAAGATAACGCTCCGGCGCTAAATCGCATGAGCCTTTTTGTTGAACCTCGAGAATTTGTGATTATTGTCGGTTCATCTGGAGCCGGGAAGTCAACGCTCCTTAAGCTTCTCACCCGAGAAGAAAAGCCAACCAGCGGCAAGATTGTCGTGGGCGGTATCGACTACGATACATTGAAGGATTCTCAAATCCCTATGCTTCGTCGCAAGATTGGCGTTGTGTTCCAAGACTTTAAACTTCTTCCGCAGCGTACCGTATTTGAGAACGTTGCTTTCGCGCTCGAAATTGCCGGCATGACAGGCCGTGAAATTAAGAACACCGTGCCAAAGGTGATTGATCTTGTTGGCCTTACGGGCAAAGAAAAGAATTTCCCAAGCCAACTTTCTGGTGGTGAGCGCCAACGCGTGGCGATTGCTCGTGCAATTGTACGTCAGCCTAAAATCCTTATTGCCGATGAGCCGACTGGAAATCTCGACCCCAAAAATACTTGGGAAATCGTTCGTTTACTTGAAAAAATTAATAAGTACGGAACAACTGTCCTTTTAACGACACACAATGCAGAAATTGTGAATAAGTTGAAGCGTCGTGTGATTACTGTCGAGGATGGAAAGATTACTTCTGACCAAGCCGAAGGTAGTTATCGTCAAACCGCAGAGAAGAAATAGTATGGCAAAGAAAAAAGTTAATTCAAAGACTACAACCCAGCAAAAACGCACTCGTCGTAAGTGGATTACGTTTCTTCGAATGTGCCGTTATGGCGCAAACAACTTTACGCGTAACGCATGGCTTACAATTGCCGCGACAGCAGTGATGACTATCACATTGTTTGTGATTTTTGTAAGTGTTGTCTCTCAGCACGTCATGAACAGTACGCTCGATACAATTCGTGATCGTGTCACGATGTCGATTTACCTTAATAATGAAACCAGCCAAGAAGATGTTGATACGGTTGTTGGCGAAGTAGAGAAGCTTGGCTCGGTGAGTTCGGTTGAAATTCAGTCGCCCGAAGAAGCTCGTGAAGATTTTGTGAACCAAAACAAGAACGACAATGACACGCTTGATGCAGTGAAAGAGGCGACTAACAGGTTCCCATGGACACTCAGCATCCGCGTAGTGGATATCAATAACACGAGTGAACTTGCGTCGCTCGTTGAAAACAACGAAGCTGTAAAGGAACATGTGGATCCGAATCGTGAACCTTCATTTGCAGGGCCTCGCCGTGAAGCAATCGAAAAAATTGCCAGTACCGCATCCTTCGCACAACAAGTAGGCATTATCGTCAGTGTCGTCTTTGTAGCAATTTCTACACTGATTATTTTCAACACAATTCGTATGGCAATTTTCAACCGTCGCGAAGAGATCCAAATGATGAAACTCATTGGTGCCGAGTCGTCGTTCATCCGTGGTCCGTTTATTGTCGAAGCAGTGGTGTACGGATTCTTTGCTGCGATTCTCGCGAGTGCAATCGGATTTGGACTGTTTATCTTTGCCGCGCCGTCACTCCAGGCTGCTGATATTGCCGTCGGTGCAACAGAGGATGCCTTAATGGTCTACGCAGGATTCGTACTGCTCGCCATGATTGTCATTGGAGCAATTATCGGTATTATTTCGTCACTCCTTGCTACACACAGGTATCTTAAGACCCAATAGGGTTGTGGGCATTTGACGCTCAAAAACGCTTATGGTAAAGTTAAAAGTAATGAAGAAACTGCGTACCACCACACCAGCTTCACTCTCTACGAGGGCCAAAAGGGCGTTCCTTATCGTTGCGGCAGTCGTTCTTGCCGGAACTGGAGTAGGCTACCAACTCAACCAACCTGTATCAGCTGACCAGTACGATGATAAGATTCGTGCCCTTCAAGCTGACATGGCTCGTTACAAAGCAGAGGCTGATCGTCTCAGCGCTGAAGCAAGCACATTGGCAAATGCCGTTGCTCAAATTAATAACGAGAAGAACGCGATTCAAGCGCAAATCAACGTGAATCAAGCCCAACACGACAAGCTCGTGATTCAAATTGCTGATACCGAAAAAGAAATTAAAGACAATCAAGACGCGCTTGGTACGACTATTGCTGACCTCTACGTAGACGACAACATTTCGCCAGTTGAAATGCTTGCCAGCAGTCAAAACATTGGTGACTTCCTCGACAAGCAAGAATACCGCAACTCTGTAAAAGATGAGCTCGGCGCAACGATTAAGAAGGTAAAAGACCTTAAGGTGCAACTCTCTACCCAAAAAGAAGAAGTGACCAAGGTGCTTGAGAGTCAAAAGACCGCTCGTGATTCACTCGCTGCAAAGCAGGCAGAACAGTCACGCTTGTTGGCTCAAACTCAAAACGACGAATCAAAGTACCAAGGCATGATTAAAGACAGCCAAGCGCAAATTGCCGATGCAAAGCGTATCCAGGCAGAACTCAAGGCTCGTGAAAATGCCAACGGTGGGTATGCAATTGTTGATGGCGGACTCCTTGCAGATTACCCATGGAACAATAGCAACTGTCCTATGCTCGGCTACCTTTCTACAGGTGGTGCAAACGGTAACGGTGGCGATGGTCGCGGCTACGGATGCCGTCAGTGTGCAAGCTATGTTGCATGGAAGATCGCGAAAGAAACTGGTCGTTACTACCGATGGGGTAACGGTGGCATGTTCGGAAGTGGCGCTGTAAACGCCGGCTACCAAAACCTTGGCCGCAGTCCTCAACCTGGTTCTATCGCTGTGATTCACGGTAACCCTGGACACGTTGCATGGGTTGAAGCAGTGAGCGGCGACAAAGTCCTCGTGAGCCAGTACAACTACAACTACGGTGCTGGATGGGGTATGTACAGCGAAATGTGGCTGTCAAAGAACTTCTTCGACCAATACGTAAAAATCATCTAATTTACTTAAGCTTAGCTTCAATAAAAACGGTATAATGGTGAAGAGTATAATTCATTCCTCTGGAGGGTAAGTTTCCGATGGCCGAGCCACAACAAACACCGTACGAGTCTCCTCGTCGTCAACAAAAACGCGAAAAGCGTATTCCAACTACTGTTATGATTCTGGCTTTCGTGTTCGTTGCTGGTATTGGCTATGTGGCCGGCGGTATTAATACTGGAGCCCTGAAGGGTAACTTCAATACATTACTTGGTCGTGAAGATATCGATCTTTCAAGCGTGCAAGAAACGTACCGCGCCCTTGAAGATAACTTCGACGGTGAGCTTGATAGGCAAAAGCTTCTCGAAGGCGCGAACAAAGGCCTTGTAGATGCCGCGGGCGATCAGTACACGGTATTTATGAACAAAGCCGAATCTACGAGCTTTGACGACGCCCTGACGGGTAATATTGGTGGCGGCATTGGTGTTGAGGTTGGTATTCGCAATAATGCGCCAACTGTCGTACGCGTTCTGCAAGACAACCCAGCTGAAAAGGCTGGCGTCATGGTGAATGACGTGATTATCAAGGTGAACGGCGAAGCTATCGGCGAGAAAACGTTGAACGAAACCGTAACGAGTATTCGTGGCGAAGTTGGTACAACAGTAAAGCTTACGGTGATGCGCGATGGGTCTGAAAAAGAAATCGACATTACACGTCAGCAGGTGAATAACCCAAGTGCGTATGGTGAAATTAAAGATGGCGTCGGTATTCTCACGGTAACTCGTTTTGACGACGAAACCGGAAGCTTGGCGCGTGCTGTTGCCGCTGATTTTAAGAACAAGAACGTAAAGGGAGTTGTGCTTGACCTTCGTGGCAATGGTGGCGGATACGTTACTGCCGCACAGGCCGTAGCGGGTATCTGGCTTGATAAGAAGCTCGTCACTACAGAGCGTGAGTCGGGCAAGGTAATCGAAGAGCTGAAGTCGACAGGATCGCCAATCCTCGGCGGCGTTAAAACGGTCGTACTTGTGAACGAAAGCAGCGCGAGTGCGAGCGAAATCGTCGCTGGTGCGTTGCATGACCACAAGGCAGCAACTCTCGTAGGTGCAACGACATTTGGCAAGGGGAGTGTGCAAAAGCTCGTGAATCTCAGTGATGGCGCAACACTTAAAGTGACTATTGCTCGATGGTACACACCTGCTGGCCTTAACATCTCTGAAAAGGGAATCGTTCCAGCGCAAGTTGTAGAGCGTACTGCCGATGACATTAACGCTAATCGCGACCCACAGCTCGAAGCCGCCCTTAAGGCTATCTAGCTTGTGCTTACCGAGAGAGCATAGTACAATACACCGTATATGGACACTAAAAAGAAAATCTTATTAGTTGAAGACGATGAAGCACTGGCGAACGTCTACAAATCTCGTTTAGATATTGAAGGTTTTGAAACCGAATGGGTAGGGAACGGTGAGGATGCGCTTGCTTCTGCAACTCGATTTAAGCCCGATCTTGTATTACTTGATGCAATGATGCCAAAAATTAGCGGATTTGATGTACTTGATATCCTTCGAAACACTCCTGATACCGCAAATATTCACGTTATTATGCTCACTGCGCTCAGCCAGCCAAAAGATAAAGAACGTGCCGAGTCACTTGGCGTTGACGATTATCTCGTGAAGTCACAGGTTGTCATTGGCGATGTGATTGAGCGAGTACGCTTCCATCTTGGCGTTACGCAACCGACCTCGTAAACTTAAAACCCGATTCAATAAAACAAAAAAAACACCACCATGACAGAGCAAATGTACGACGACCATGACACGCAACCCATCAAGCTTCCTCGGCTTGGTAGAGATTCGTTAGAGCCTGTCGTGAATCCACCCGAGTGGAGTCCGGAAAGCGCGCAACAGAATCAGACACGTATGCGTGAGTTTGAAGTGCTCGATCCAAAGAATCCTGATAGTCTGCGGCATTTTGAGCTACTCCGTGTTGATGATGTTTTGAATATTCCCGTAGCTGCTCACGATGAAACTGGTAACCGCATTCCGAACGCCTTTGAAATGAGAGAGTATCGGGTCGCTGGTACGAGTTCTGTCGAAGGAAAGATGATGGCAACAATTGTCGACGCTAGAGGGATTGAAGATATGATCCCTGCGGACGTTTTTGCAAAGCCACCCCAAGGCTGGTCGAGGGAATTGGATCCCTCAAGATCCCTTGAAGCAGCTATCGCTCAACAGCTTATAGATTTGGACGGTGTCGATATCCATAGTCCGGACGTCCAACTGATTGAACGAGATGAATTTGCAGAGTTAGAAGAAAGGATAAGGTAATACGATGAGCCCAGAACAACAAGCAACCACGCCGGAAAAACCTAAAGAAGAGTATGAACTTGTTGCAGAGAAGCTTATTGCTGATCTTGCCAAGATACCTGAAGACGAGATGATTCGTCGTAAAACGGCGATGGATGATTTTCTACTTGATATTATTGATCGAGCCGAGAGTGGCGAGATTGTAGGGAAGAGGGGTAATGTATACGACAAGGAGACGATTCTTAAACAGTTTGCCTTATATGACGGTGAGCTCAAAGATCGTCTCCCGGACCCAGAGGCAACTATTCCTGGATTCAATGGTCTTCGTAGCGCGTTTAAGACGCTCGCTTCCAACGAAGTAACAGGTCGTTTCTTAGCCGATTCCGTTGACGAAATTGTTCACGGTGACTGGCGAAACCGAGTTCCTGTAAAACAGCCCGAGGCCGTGAGTGCTGAGGCTGGTGAAGTTGAGGCGCTCCGTAGCAAAGACAATATACAGAAGGTTGGCGAAGCTGAATTGGATGCTGCTGGCGTCAATGAACCTATCCCCGATGTTGATCCTATGAAGGGCGCCGTACGCGCAGCTTCTGGCTTGATCGAAGTGCCTGATTTTGCAAAGAATTCCGAAGCAATCCCACTTCCGCCTGCTGAAATTCAAACCGCACCTCAGGCCGCTGTTGAGCAGAGTCCGCAAGAAGAGACTGAACTACAGATGAATGAACGATTCCTTAGGGAGACTCAGGCTGAACTGCAGGCACTCTATGCAGAGCTTCGTACGCTCAAGCCTGGTTCGAACGAGGCTGGCTCCGTCGAGAATCAGATTAAGTTTGCCAAGGAAGATGCCGGTAAGTTTGCCGGTAAGGTAGCCCGGCTTAAGGGCCAGAACTGGACCTAGGAATATTGAGCTTATCAAATAAAAATAACCCCGCGAATTGCGGGGTTATTTTGTAAGAGAAGGTAATTACGAAACGATTACTTGTGTACGAGTAACGGTTCGGCCAGTAAAGCTACCTTTTTTGACCTTCTTGAAGCTTACGATACCGTCTACTGCTGCGTGGATGGTGTAGTTCTTACTAAGAAAAGTACCAGGACCTGCAACCTTAGTGCTACCAGTTTGACGTACGAGGACTTCGCCAGTACGAACAGTTTGGCCACCAAAGCGCTTCACGCCAAGGCGGGCGCCGGCGTTGTTGTGGATGTTCTTACTTGAACCACCTGCTTTAACGTGTGACATACTTTATTATCTCCTTAGCGAGTTGCTGTTCTTAAAACTCGCATCAATCTGTTCAATTGTACCCCATAAAAGGCCATTAGTCAAGAGGTTAGGGGCTTACAAAAGAATAGGTAAATATTTCATGACTTTTTAAAAATTGGAATGCTACAATCATCGCTGCGGAGGATGCAAATGCCAAAGTTAAAACAAAACACTGCGAGAAAAGTATTTGTCGGCGCCATTACGGTTATTATTCTGGGCGCGTTCACGTTTCAAATATTTTTGTGGATTATTTCTTTATAAGAAGAAGTAGTTCACGAGCGACAACTTGATCCGGGCGGAAGTACATGAGCCGGTCGGCTTCGACTGTCTTTAATTCGACACGCTCAAAGCCGTAGTCTTCGACCTTTGTCGTAAGTGGAAGGTGAGTAAAGCCGTCGAACTTATCTTTCCATGCCGGAACGGCGAGTACTACGGGAGTGCCAGGCTTTAGCTGCTTCGAAAGGTTCTTCATAAAGCCGCCAATAATGTGATTACAATTACCACGTACTTCTGTGAGCTTCGCGCTTGAAGGAGGCGCGCTAAATGGTTGACCAAGGTAGGTTTCGGCAACGACAGCTGCAATAGGTTGCTGCCACGAGGTATCAACAGCGTCGCCCTCGTGAAGGTACCAGTGGCCGGTGAGCTCGTACTTGTCTTGAAGCCAGTTGAGGTTGTCCCGGCTGTAGCGAATCATCTTTTCAGCAAGGTCGGTGCCATAGGCACCATAGCCCATAAGCATCGCTTCTTGGAGAACGACACCGGTTCCACAGAATGGGTCGAGAATGCGCGGTTGAGCGAGGTCTTGTGTCGGGTCGGCTTCGAGTGGGCCGGCAAGGTTAATCATAATTTGCGCAAGCTTTGGCGGAAGCATACCGACAAAAGCGTCGCGACGTGGGCGACCTTGGTCGCGAGCGGCGAGTGCGGTAATATTTTGTGCGCCGACGCTTTCGGCGATGATGGTGGTGTTTTTGCCTCGTACGATAAGAAGCTCAACCTTGTTATCTGATAGGCCAAGCTTATTGTGGTGCGATGTCGCGGTACTCAAGGCAACTTCTTGATTAGGAATAAGGCGAAGACTAACGCCACCGTTTTTGAGTTTACTTTTAAGGATAAGACCAGATTTTTGCAGCTCACGTGCCGAGAGTTGGAAATCGTAGGCGCTAAGGCCGACAGTAATTTTTCCCGATGCGGTTGACCAGATTTTGGCGTAGTGTTTTACGAGTGCGCCAGATACATGGCGCCATTCTGTGCTATCAACTTCAAGAATGACACGGCCGATTTTTTGAGAACCACCGAGTTTTTGAATGTTAATACGATCTTCGGTATCGATAAGAGCGGTTTCCGGAGAAAACCAAGACACTTTCGTATAGACTCGCTCAAGTTCGGCGATAGAGAGTTCGGGTTGGCGACCTAAAAGGGCGATATACATACGACCATTATAACAGAGGTTACGGCTATTTTGTCGTAACGAGAGAGAGAAACAGCACAGACTTTTCTCAGTTTCTTGTTTTCACGCTATATAATAGAAAAGATGAAGCTTTCATTTCGAGGTTGGATGACAATAATCACGCTGATTCTATTGGCGCTTGTTATTATCGTGGCGTGGCCTCAAATCGTTAAAGCCTGGGGATTACTTGGACAAGTAAATCTCTGGATTCTCCTCCTCTTGCTGCCAGTTCAATTCGCCAGCTACTATGCAACTGGCGGCATGATATTCTCGTATCTTCGCGCCAAGGGAAACCTTGAAGATATGTCGCGCTGGTCTATGACGCGCTTAGCGCTTGAACTTAACTTCGTAAATCACATTTTGCCTAGTGGGGGAGCGGCCGGCTTCTCTTACCTCGCTTGGATTCTTAAGAAGCACCACGTGTCTATTTCACGCTCAACTATGGCGCAAATCATTCGATTCGTCCTGACGTTCTTGAGCTTCGTCTTCCTCCTTATTATTGCGATTGTTGTTTTGATTTTCCGTCATGAGATCAATTGGACGATTAGCGGTATCGGCTTCCTGCTTGCTGTCGTGGCAATTGGCGGAACATTGCTCGGTGTTTGGCTCATCAAGGATAACGCACGACTTCGTCGTTTCTCGGCATGGCTCACAAAGACCGTAAACCGTTTCGTGCGTTGGCTTACTCGCGGTAAAAAGCGCAAAGCTATCAATGGCGATCACGTTCTTGAGTTCTTTGACGGTCTTCACGACGATTTCTTGGCGATTCGTCGTGAACGCAAAATCCTTATTAAGCCGTTTATCTGGGCAACAATTGCAAATATCCTCGACGTCGCATTGCTTTGGATTTCATTCTGGTCACTTGGATATCCACTCGAGCCAGCGCTGCTGTTCATCGCATTCGGAATCGCATCAATTGCTGGAGCGGTCTCTATTACACCGGGTGGTGCAGGTGTCTACGAGGCGGTGATGGTAACATTCTTGGCTGCGGCTGGCGTTCCTCCAGACGTAGCGATTGCCGGTACATTGCTTGCTCGTGTTACATTGCTTGCTGGAACAATTCTGTTCGGTTACGTCTTCTATCAACTAACTGTCGTGAAGTATGGAAAACCTCCAGTTAACAGTTAGCGATTTCGTTGCGCTGGTTAATCAGACGCTCGAGTATGCATACCCAACCGTGACCGTAGTGGGAGAGGTTGCTGAGTTTCGTGTGAGCCAAGGCAAGTGGGTGAGCTTTAAGCTCAAAGATGCCGATGCGGTTGTCGATTGTTTCATGGGAATTTATCAACTTCGAATGCCACTTGAAGACGGCATGAAAATTATGGTTGTAGCTGTACCAAGGGTGAATGCGAAGTGGGGCAAGTTTAGCCTTAATATTCGCGCAGTAAAACCGGTGGGTGAGGGGTCGATTAAAAAAGGCTTCGAACTTCTGAAGGCGAAACTTGAAGCTGAAGGGTTGTTTGCCCCAGAGCGCAAGCGAGTACTTCCGCGCGTACCGGCACATGTTGCTGTAATTACGAGTACCGAATCGGCAGCGTACGCGGATTTTTGTAAGATTATTAACGAGCGCTGGGGTGGTATGAACGTTGAAGTTGCCCATACGCAGGTGCAGGGTGACCCGGCGGCCGATCAGATTATTCGAGCGATTAAATACTTTAATAATCTCGAAGTATTGCCTGAAGTATTAGTGATTGTGCGTGGAGGTGGAAGCGCTGAAGACCTTATGACCTTTAACGACGAGTTATTGGCGCGCGAAATTGCCGGGAGCCGTATTCCAACCCTTGTTGGCGTGGGGCACGAAGTTGACCATACGCTGGCCGATATGGTTGCCGATAGGCGAGCTGCAACGCCTACGAATGCTGCGGAAATTCTTGTGCCAGACAGAAACGAATTAATTCGTTCAGCTCGACAACAGGCGACATCACTCGGTCACCAACTTATACAGGCGATCGATCAAAACTCGGTGCGAGTCAGTGAGCAACTCGATCAAGCGTTTCGGCGTATACGTGAGCGGCTGGACGATTCATTTGAGCGGTTGGCAACACTCAGGGTAGCGGTTGCGCAGTTGAATCCAGAGAATGTACTGAAGCGTGGCTACGCCCTGATTCGCGGAGAAGTGGCGCCCGGTACGGAAATTGAAATCGAGACATACAAGACATATATAACAGCGGAGGTGAAAGATGTCAGAAGCAAATAAAACAGTCCAAGAGAAGATGAGTGAACTTTCAGAGCTCGTGGCGTGGTTCCAGAGCCCGGCTTTTAAGCTCGAAGAAGCGGTGACTAAATTCAAGCAGGCTGAGGCGCTCGCCGAAGAGATTGAGAAAGACCTCACCAAGCTCAAGAACGACATTAAGGTAGTAAAAAAGAAGTTCAACGAGGAAGCTTAGGTGCTTTGGATTTATATTTTCGGAACAATTGTCGTTCTGATTGGCATCAGCGCCTTTTTTGGCGCACCGTACGTTCCGTCTCACCGTCGAGATATCCGACGACTGTTCGATGAGCTGACGCCCATTTCTTCAGGAGACGTCGTGCTTGATATCGGAAGCGGCGATGGTATTGTGCTGCGCGAGGTAAGCCGCCGTGGCGCAAGAGCGGTTGGCTACGAAATCCACCCTTTGTTTGTAGGTATTTCAAAAATGCTATCGCTAGGGGACTCAAAAGTGACTGTTCGTTGGGCGAATGCGTGGACTGCGCCTTTTCCCGAAGACGTAACACTAATATACGCATTTGCTGTTGGGCGTGATGGTGCGCGACTTGCCAAGAAGGTGCAATACGAAGCTGATCTCCTTGGTCGACCACTAACACTTGTCTGTTATGGCAACCCGCTGGCGAATCGAGAACCTGTCCAGTCATTCGAAGCGTATCACTTGTATCGCTTCGAACCTTTACACCTTAGCTAAGCGTAAGTATAATGAAGTCCATATGAATCCCGAGTATCCTTTTCAGCCGCAGCAACAACCTCCTCAGGTACCGCCGCAGGCTCCTGGCCAGTTTGCAGTTCCAGGCCCAGTTCCTCAACCAGTTCCACAAGCTGGGTATACTCCTATTCCGCCGGCAAATATTCCTCCAGTAAAACGTTCTAACCCTTCAAAGAAGTGGATAATTATGACGTTTGTATTTATTTTTACAACGCTTGCCGCTGGTGGCGTTGCTGTTTGGTCATACATGAACTATGTCGATCAACGAGACAATGTCGATAGCAAGGTTTCTGTTGCTGTCGCGGAAGCAGTGAAAGAACAAGCCGATAAAGACGCTGCAGATTTTCTCGAAAAAGAGAAGCAGCCAAATCGCCAATTCGTTGGTCCTGATGATTACGGCCGTCTATCATTTGACTATCCAAAGACATGGAGCGCCTATACTGCGAAAGATGCAGCCAAGGGTGGCACGTATGAAGTCTACTTCAACCCTGGGGTTGTTCCAGTTGTCGACCAACAACAGCAGTTTGCGCTGCATGTCACCATTGAGGAAAAAGATTACGACAAGGTTGTCGATGGTTATAAGACTCCAGTAAGTAACGGTGCTTTGAAGTCGAGCTCAGTCAAGGCTGACGAGCAAAATGGCACACGTCTCGACGGCAGCTTTAGTAAGGATATTCGTGGTTCAGCAGTCATCTTTAAGATTCGTGACAAAACCGTGACGATCCGTACTGACGCCGAGACCTTCAAGGGTGATTTCGACGCGCTTATCAAGACGATTACATTTAATAAATAATCATCACGCTTGTCTTTGCTCTGACCTTGTTCAGAATGCTACACTAGGTACATGAATGGAGGGGACGGTAGGTACGAAGTGACACCGCTTATTGCGGCTGCTCACGAGTTAAAGGCGCCACTAGCGTTAGTGCGTCAGCTTGCGCTACGCCTTGAAGACGAGCATCTCTCTGATGCCGAGCGTCAGCGGCTTCTCCGCCAAACAATTCTTACCAGTGAACGTGCGCTTCGTCTCACAAGCGACCTGACAAAATCTGCTCGTCTTGATTCGGCATTATTCTCGCTTGAACCAATTAACCCTGAACAACTTTGTCGTGATATTGCTGCCGAGCTCGGTCCTTTATTTGATGCTTATGGGCGCAGTGTTGGTGTGAAGGGGAGAAGGCATCCGCTCTTGCTTGTTGCGAACCGCGACTTACTTCGACGCATCCTACTTGGCTTTAGCGATAACGCGCTTCATTACAGCACCCCAGGGTCGGCCGTGCATATGCAAATCCAAGCCTTTAAGAAGTCCGGGGTTATTCGTATTGGTGTGCGTGATTACGGTCCAGCACTCTCGAGTGATATGTGGCGCAAGTTGCAGAAGAAACTCCGAACGGCACCGCAATCGATTCACGCTCGCCCTGAGAGTAGTGGGCTGGGGCTCTATATTGCGAGTCAATTTGCCGAAGCGATGAATGGTCGCATAGGCGCGGTGCGTCATAAAGATGGAGCGACGTTCTACGTTGAGCTACAGGCGTCGTCACAGCTGAGCTTACTATGACAAGAGTCCTTCTTGTAGAAGATGATGCATGGCTTGCTGAAATGGAGGCTGGCGTACTTGAGAAGGCTGGGTATGAAGTTTCGGTGGCTCCGCATGCTTTAGCCGCGATTGAACTCGTTGACACGGTTGTGCCTGAGATTATTATTCTTGATGTGCTACTTGCGGGCTCAACTGCTTTTGCCTTCTTAAATGAGCTTCAATCACACAGTGATACGAAAGAAATTCCAGTCGTACTATGTACGAATTTAGCTGAACAATTAAATGATACACGCCTCGAGGAGTATGGGGTGAAGCGCGTTGTAGATAAGTCTACAATGCACCCTAATGATTTGGTCGTCGCAGTGAAGGCGGTGTTGTCGTGAGAACCACACGTACAAAGGCGATTGTACTCCGTCGTACGAATTACGGCGAAGCGGATAGAATTTTGCAGCTACTTACTCCAGATGGGCGTCGAAGTGTTATGGCGCGAGGCGTGCGCAAGGAAAAGAGTAAGCTTGCAGGCGGCATTGAGTTGTTTGCTGTGAGTGATGTGGTGATTGGCGATGGAAAGGGTGATTTAGGTGTTCTTACATCGGCGAAACTCGACCATTTTTATCGCCATATTCTTAAAGACTATGACCGACTGCAGTTTGGCTACACGGCTATTAAGTTGGTGGCCCGAGCGAGCGAGAACGTCGACGAGCCAGAGTGGTTCGATTTACTCCAAGAGGTGATGATGGGGTTAGATGCGCTGACGATTCCTTTGCAGATGATCGAGGCATGGTTTTACATGCGCTATTCATCACTTTTGGGGCACGAGCTGAACCTCGATCTCGACGTTGATGGAAATGCGCTCCAGGCGGATGTGATGTATCGATATGACATGGCCGAGCAGGGACTAAGGCAGGTCTTGAGCGGTGAAATTTCAAGCGAACACATTAAATTGCTTCGACTTATTGCAACGAGGCCGCTCAAGGTATTGATTCAGATTGGCGGTGTCGGAACGCTGTTACCTGAAGTGCTTCGCGTTGTTCGTGAGCACGCTGCTGTTGATATCGCATAATTCTTGAAAAGAAAAGAGGACCCACTGTCGCGGGGTCCTGGGGCGGTCGAAGCTGTCCTCGACGGGTGGATGTGCGCAGTTGCGCTAGTGGCCGAGGCGCTCGATGAGCTCGTGCAGGCGCAGGCCCGTACGCTTGAGCTTGGTCACCAGCCAGACGGCTCGTGGGTGGTCCTTCTCGACCTGAGCTTCGAGGTGGAGGAACTTCACCGAGGACTTGAACAGTCCTTGGATTCGCTCCGGCGCCATGACGTACGACTTGTACAGGTAGTACTTGACGCTTCGAGCGTCAGCCCAGTTGTCGATCGAGCGGTAGCCCTGCACGACCGCATTGACATCGGTGAGATGCATGAGCGCCTCATGATAGTCGTGAAGGTCGTAGTTCAGGCGACCCATTGCAAGGCCGTGAGCGACGCGCTGCCTCACCTCATCGGTGGGCTGCGACGTTGCAGTACTCTGCTGCATATCCAGTTCCACTGTCGTTTTCTCCTTAGTATCGGCGAGTAGTGGGATTTGTATATTATACCAATTAATATAAAAAAGTCAATTATCCACAGAGGTAGAGTGTGGTATACTATACGACATATGAGTACTGAGAAAAACATGGAAGACATTGTAAGCCTGGCGAAACGACGCGGCTTTATTTACCCTGGATCCGACGTATATGGCGGCCTCAGTGGCACCTGGGATTTTGGTCCTCTTGGTGTGCAACTAAAACGAAATATTATGAACCTTTGGTGGAAGATGTTCGTGGACGATCGCGACGATATGTTCGGCGTGGATGCTGCAATTCTTATGAACCAAAAAGTATGGCAGGCAAGTGGGCACGTCGATACGTTTACTGACCCTCTGGTTGAAGACCTTGAAACAAAGCAACGCTTCCGTGCCGACCACCTTATTAAGGATGCTGGTTACTCTGCTGACGGCTTAAATCTTGAGCAAATGACGCAGCTGATTCGTGACAACGGCATTAAGAGTCCGAACGGCAACGAACTTTCTGAAGTACGTACCTTTAATATGATGTTTACAACTACTGTTGGCCCCGTTGCTGACGATAAATCTATTAGCTACCTTCGTCCAGAAACCGCCCAAGGTATCTTCACTAACTACAAAAACGTACTCGATTCTTTCTACCCCGACCTTCCATTTGGTCTTGCGCAGCAGGGTAAGGCGTTCCGTAACGAAATTAGCCCACGCGACTTTATTTTCCGTTCACGCGAGTTTGAACAAATGGAGATTGAATACTTTGTTGATCCAGCGAAGTGGGAAGAGGCATTTGAACACTGGCGCCAACAAGTATGGAAGTGGACACAGGCACTTGGCCTTGCTGATGAAAACGTCCATGAGCTTGAAGTGGGCGAAGAGGACCGTGCTCATTACAGTAAGCGGACCATCGACTTTGAATTCGATTTTCCAATTGGTCGCGAAGAGCTTCTTGGTCTAGCATACCGAACTGACTTTGACCTTGGTAACATTCAACGCGTGAGTGGTAAGAATATGGACTACAACGTGAAGGGGACAAACGAAAAGTTCGTGCCACATGTGATTGAGCCATCATTTGGTGTTGAGCGTGCGCTCATGGCCGTTCTTACTGCCGCATATACCGAAGATGAAGTGAATGGCGACAAGCGCATCGTGATGAAATTCCCTGAGCATCTTGCTCCTGTGAAGTTCGCCGTTTCACCGCTTGTGCGTAATAAGCCTGAACTCGTTGCTAAGGCGCGTGAAGCCTACGACATCTTAAAGAAGAAGTACGGCGCTGTAATGTGGGACGATAATGGAAACATCGGTAAGCGATACCGTCGCCAAGATGAAATTGGTACACCGTACTGTGTTGTTGTCGACTTCGACACCCTTGAAACCGACGGACTTGTGTCGGTCCGCGATCGGGATACAACCGAACAACGCCGTGTAAAAATCGAAGACCTGTAAGGTCTTCTTTTTTATCGAGAAATGAAATGGCCGCACCCCCGGAGGGGTACGGCGCGGCCAATTCACCCGTTAAGAACGGAAGGTCACTCTTCTCCGTAGTCGGAGTCGTCGAGGACCACGCCGCCAGGGCCCATGCGGACTGGCTGCTCGCCGTACTCCGGATCTTCCGACGCCCACGGGAGGCGCTGGATGGAGAGGGCGTTGAAGGCGACGTACTCATCCGACATGTCGGGGCCTGATGTCGGCGCCGTGTTCTTGAATGCCATGGCGACGTACTTCTCGTCGTTGTCGGCGAGCGTGCCAGTTGCCAGGCTCTTGTGGATGCGGTCGTCGAGGGGTACGAGGGCCGTGGTATTGGTGCCTCGATGGGTGATCTTGTGGGTGGGTGACGTGGAGCGAACCACAGTAACCACCTCCGTTCTTGCTCGTAGGTGAAAGGGCGTGACCATCTTGGTCAGCGAGACTATATCTTATATATTATAACACCATATATGCTATAGTGTCAAATCTATCGCCCTGAACAAAAAAAGAGTAGACTAAAAATATATTCAAAGAAGGGATGTGCATATGTTGAGATTCATCGCGACGGTACTACTTACATTATTAGGAAATGCGCTCGGGCTTATTATTGCTTCGTGGTTGCTTGATGGCTTTAATGTCACAGCCATAGGATTTATGTGGAGTGTCATCTTCTTCACGATTGCTCAGCTAATTCTGACGCCCTTCGTTCTTTCGATGTCGGTTCGCTACTTACCGGCGCTCCGTGGGGGAATTGCACTCGTGACGACACTTGTGGTGCTTTTTCTTACGACACTGTTTACGAGCGGTGTAGAAATCAAAGATGTCACCGCATGGGTGCTTGCGCCACTGATTATTTGGCTCACAACGGTGCTTGCAGGAGTAGTATTGCCACTCTTCTTGTTCAAGAAAACACTGAGTAAAGTAAAAGAAAATCGCGCAACGGACGGCATCGAGCAAGTATAATAGGTGAATGAAGGCAATTTGGAACGATGAAATTATTGCGGAGGCTCCAGTAAGTGACCTCATTCGCATTGAAGGAAACTGGTATTTCCCTCCAAAATATATTAACTGGGAATACTTCGAAGAAAGTGATCATCAGACAACGTGCCCATGGAAGGGCGAGGCGAACTACTACGATGTAGTGACGCTCGGTGGACGTAACCTATTTGGTGCGTGGTATTACCCGGAACCAAAAGCTAGCGCAATCGAACGCGTGAAGCAAGATTTTTCAAATTATGTAGCATTCTGGAATGGAATAGAGGTAGTAGAGTAGTGATTGTATATTATACCGACGGTTCGGCGAGTCCGAATCCTGGCCCTGGTGGCTTTTCAGTGATTAAAAATGGCGTACCGCACATCCTTGGTAGTGAAGAGGGCGATACGACGAATATCCGTATGGAAGGTAAGGCGATTCTTGCTGCGTTGAAAGATTCAAATGGTGAGCACGCGGAAATTTTTACCGATAGTGAATTTTGGATTAACGTCATTACCAAATGGGCACCGGGCTGGGAAGCTAAGGGCTGGAAGAAAAAGGGTGGCGAAATCAAGAACCTTGATATCGTTCAGGAAGTATATCCACTTTACCAAAACTCAAACGCAACACTTACTTGGGTGCGTGGTCATGAAGGTGACGAAGGCAACGAGATGGCTGATGAGTGGGCGAATAAGGCACGCGAGGGTGTGCGGATTTAGATAGGGCGCGGTATAATAAACGCAAAGTATCAGGTGGGCAATAAGGGGAACTGAGTTTGTCTACTGAATCGGAACAAAATGAAAGGCTCATGTCGTCTGATTGGACGATGAGTTTTCGTGCGCAGAAAAGTGGTGAATACGATGCGCTTTGTCAGGAAGCAAATATTTCTTACCGTGAGAATGGTGGGCTTTCTTGGTGGAGCCGCGTGGGCGAGCCGCATTACGCTGACCCCGAAGAAGAGGATGAATATGAAGTTGCGGAGTGGGTAAAGTTTGGTAACGATTTATTTCCACACTCAAAAATATTCCAAAACTCATCCGAGCGCGATCGTGTGGAGATGACCAGAGCGTGGTGGGGCGATGCATACTGGCTGTACGATGCGCACCAAATAACAGATGGACTATTCCCGCACACGGTATACCGCGAGCGCTATGCCTTTGAAAAAATGAGTCGTTTTGTTATGAGTGGCCTACTTGGAGATCACTTATTAAGAAATCGCAAGCAGTTGCGAAAGGTGGCAGAACAACTCGATGAGTCTCCGCTCGATACGGCAATTCTTGTTGGCGGTGCAGCTTTGGCGATGCACGACTTGCCTCAAAAGCTTCATGAGACGGGCGCTACTTACTTAGGCGCACCATCTGGAATGTATGTACCCGAGACGTGGACCGGCGGTGATGCTCATGGTGATTTTAGGACGAGCCGTCGCTTTCGACCGGTTCATGACGTGACGACGTCGTTGCGACCTGAAAGAAAGCATCCGTTTATGCCAGTCTTTTCGTCTGTTGACCAGGTCGGATCGTATCACGGAACAGAATCAGATATAACCGGTGCATTGCTGTCGCATTTAGTAAAGAGGGTAGGGATGGATCCGCAAAAGATCCGTCAAGATTTATTCGAAAAGCTACAAGTTGAAAAGATACATGTCGGTGGTAATTTCGGTGATTATGGAGATTCGGATGGAAAGCGTCAAGCCGGACAGCTTCGCTATAGACTAGAGCAAGAAGGCGAATGGACGCAGCCTCAGGAGCAACTATTTAACGGTGTCGTCACCCCGTGGTCAAATTTTAGATTCACGATTGTATCTGAAAATGAAGGCGTAAAGCTTATTAACTCTTTCGAAGAGGGTGAAGCTCGAGATACCCTCTTGCTACCGAATGACGAAATTATTGACTACATCACCACGCTTATTCGTGGAGGTGGTGGTCGCACCGCACCGCAAGCGATGACAGCTGTAATAAACGCGCTTGTTGAACCGGATGCGGTATAATAAATCCTGTTGTTTATAAATAGGGAATACACACATGGAAGATACAGAAAAAACTCCGGAGACACCGGAAATTACAGAAACGACAGATATGTCTGATGTGGTTGATGCTGATGAAGAAGTTACCGTTGAAACGGTTGCGATGAATGCACCAGCTGAAATTGTTGAAAAGGCCGAAGACTTACGCGCCGAGCTAAAGAGCGACGAAAGCGGTGGCACTGATATTTTCCAGTGGGCGAATCAAAACGATGCGATCAAGAATGAACTTCGCGTTGAATTCTTCTTGTTTAATAAAAATTACACTCCGTACACAACAACAATTGCGGATGATCTTGATTCACAAATCAAATCACTTTTCCTCTTCGATATTATTAATGACGTAAATCTTGGCGCCGGAACTGGCCTGAGCGTCCGCGACTATGAACTGGTTGAGAAAGAAGACAACGTGCTTCTTCGTACTGACCTTCCAAAAGTAGGGCGTGCTGAAACACTGATTCACCTTATTGAACACGAACGTAGCGACATTGTTGAGTTTAGCGAGCAAGAGCACGAGTTCAAGCGCATCAAGGGTATCGCAGCGCGATTTAGCCGACGTGATGGCACCGGTGTATTCTATGTCATCAAGCAGGTGAGTAGTGGCAACACACTTCAAGGTGCTACTTCTTGGCAGTTTGAAAGCGGCGCCTTTAAGCCGTTTGAGCCTGAGTTTGGTTGGAAGGTTCCTTCAGATAACCAAGTGTTGATTGTAGGTAAAGATATCTTCATCTTTAATCAACCGAAGTTTGAACGCCTCTTTAACTACGAATTTAAGAAGCAACTTCTTGCAGACCAAAAGGTTGCTGAAATTGAGAAGGCATACAAGCTAAGCTTCCCAGAGGGTATGGACCTTCAAATGCTTGTTATGGAAAAGAAGAAGATTGTGAACAAGCTCCAAAAGCTCGAGGTTGGTGTTGTGACGCAAGAGCAAGTAGTAGAGTACGCTGACACCATGCAGCTTGAACTCATGACCGACGACGAAGGTAAGATTATTATCATGGATAGTAATGACCTCGATATGTTTGTGAACCTTATTAATGAAGATTACATCACCAGTGAAGTCACGGGACGCCGCTATGAGATTAAGAGCAAGAAGCTTCTTGATGAGCCTGAAGGTGAACCGCCACGCGGATAATCTGTAAAGTCACCTCAAATTTATAATTACCTGTCATAATAGATGTAATGAACCAATCATTGGCGTTAGAAATAATGCTCTCGGGGGAGAGTGTACTACTAACCGGCCCGGCCGGTGCTGGAAAGACCTTTGTCTTGAACCAGTTTATTAAGCTTGCAAAACACGAAGGCAAGCACGTTTCGATTACTGCCACGACGGGACTTGCGGCAACGCACCTCGGCGGTACGACCATTCACAGCTGGGCGGGTATTGGTGTGAACGATAACCTAGCGCCTGGTTTTGCCGATCATATTGCAAAGGGTCGCCGTGAGATTATCGAAAAAACTGACGTACTAGTTATCGATGAGGTGAGTATGCTCCACGATTTCCGTCTCGATATGGTGGACGAAGCCTGTCGTTTGGTCCGTAAAGAGCCCGACCTGCCATTCGGTGGTATTCAAATTATTATGTCGGGTGACTTTTTCCAGCTTCCTCCTATCAACCGGGGAGATTCACGTGCTGGTAGCTTCGTCGTTAACTCAAATGTTTGGCAAGAGCTCGATCCAACGATTTGTTATCTTCAAGAACAGCACCGTCAAGACGATGAAAAACTGATTGATATCTTGAACGCTATTCGCGCGGGCGATGTGCGTCGTCATCATGCTGAAGTGCTATTAGCGCGCACTGAAGTGCACCCTGACGACCTCGAGCAACTCACCGAGCTCCACACGGTCAACATCGATGTCGATAGTATGAACGAAGCCAAGCTCGCACAACTCGACGCCGACGAAGTATCGTACGAGCAAACCAGTACTGGCTCTGAAAGCTACGTTGAAAACCTCCAGCGATCAGTATTGGCGCCAAAGGTGTTGAAGCTCAAGCTCGGTGCATTGGTGATGGCTGTAAAGAACAGTCCGGAGCGAAAGTACGTGAACGGCAGCGTCGGAACTGTCATCGATTTCGAACCACATACCGACTATCCAGTTGTCGAGTTCCAAAACGGCAAAGAAGTTTCAATGGTCCCGGACACCTGGGAGCTCCGTGATGGCGACAAGAAGCGAGCGAGTATTACGCAAATTCCACTTCGTCTTGCATGGGCTATTACCGTTCACAAGTCACAGGGAATGACCCTGGATGCAGCGCGTATCGACCTTCGAAAAGCATTTGTCGAAGGGATGGGTTATGTCGCACTTAGTCGTGTGAAAAATATCGACAACCTCTACCTAACCGGAATTAATCAGATGGCACTTCGCGTCAGCCCCGAAGCACAACTTATTGATGTGCATCTTCGCGATAAGGCAGTACAAGCTTCGACACGGTTTGCCCACCTAGCGGACAATGCCGAAAAGCGCGCTAAAGCTCCACTACCAAAAAGCAAAGCTGCTACTGGTTGGGCGGAGAAAATTGAAAAGATGCGTGAAACCTATCCAAATGCTTATAAACCATGGCTTGATTCGCAAGATAATGAACTGAAGCAATACTTTCAACAAGGCGATTCACTCGCTAAGTTGAGCAAACGTCTTGGCCGGCATGAGGGTTCGATTAAGATGCGCCTTCAAAAACACTTTGGCGAAGACATCATCTCGTAGAAACTTCGGTGTACAATAGGGAAAGTATGAAAGATCCATTTGCGCAAAACGAAGTAAAAATCGCCGTTATTGGCGGTGGTACAGGAAGCTTTACGATGCTTTCAGCCCTTAAAAAGTACACAAGCCAAATCGCTGCGATTGTAAGTATGGCAGATGACGGGGGGAGTACGGGTGTACTTCGAGACGAACTTGGCGCATTGCCGCCTGGTGACGTTCGTCAGTGCCTTGTAGCTTTAAGTGACTCACCAAAGGTGCGTGATCTCTTCCAGTATCGATTTGATACCGGAACTTTTGGAGGTCACTCATTCGGCAACGTTCTTCTTTCTGCCCTCGAGCAGGTGACAGGTGATTTCAGCCAAGCGGTTGAAACTGCCTCAGAAATTCTTCGTATTCGCGGAACGGTGATTCCAGCGACGCTCGATAACATCCGCCTCAAGATGGAATGGCCCGACAAAAGTCTCGTGCTTCATGGTGAGCGTGTTATTGACGCTGAATTTTTCCAACAAGACCCACGCCGAGCGACGCTATCATTAACACCAAGCGCGAAACCTAACCCGATGGCAATTGCCGCAATCGAACAAGCGGATATTATTGTTGTTGCGCCGGGTGACCTCTATACATCCCTCGGTCCGCTTCTTGTGATCGACGGAGTAGGCGAGGCACTTGCGAAAACCAAGGCTAAAGTTATTTACGTTGCAAATCTCGTGAGTAAGCAGGGGCAGACTGATGGGTTTACTGTCAGCGATCACGCTTCGGAGATTGAACGATTTGCAGGAAGTGAAATTCTTGATTACGTACTGTATAACCAAGAGGCTCCGTCAGAAGAGGTTGCAAAGCGCTATGAAGAAGAGGGCGGGTACGTCACGCGCGCTGACACTGAAACGCTTTCGACGCAGCACTACGAAGCAGTCGGGGGTAATTTCCTTGGAAGAATGGCAAGTGCAGAGAAGGCAGATTCACTGATCGAACATCGCTCGCTGATTCGTCACGATGCGAAAGCCGTCGCAAAGTTAATTTTAGATTTATATCATACGGATGAAGACTAACGTTTTTCAGCTGATCGATTTTGATCGCACCCTATTTGACACGACGGCACTTATAGAAGCGATTCTTACTACTATTGCCCGAACATATCCGGATGTGAGCAGTGATTTAAAGCGACAAAGTGAAGACGCATACAAGGAAGAGCGCACCTTTATGCTTTTGCGATATCTCCGTGAACATTATGGCGACGCATGGGTCGAAGAGCTTATTGGGCGAATCGTTCGAGAGCGGGGCGCCAGCGCATTTATGCTACCTGGCGTCTACGAACGATTGCAGGCCGCTGATGACCTTAGCACGGCTCGGCCGTCTTGGGGCATCCTCACCTATGGTGATGTTCTCGACCAGCTTATGAAAATTCGGATTGCAGGGCTTGAGGACGCACCGGCACATATTGTGACCATTGCAGACAAGGGGAATCTTATTGCATCATGGCAGCTCGAAGATGGTCGGTACCGGTTGCCACCAGAATTTGGCGGCGCCATTGTTGACGCACTTACATTTGAGGATGATAAGCTGCGCGTGTTTAAGGGCACACCGGAGGATCTTATTGGCGTTTGGGTGACGCATCGCGAAGATGCAAAGGCTCGTTTGACGGAAACAAACCTACAGAATGTGACAATTGCCCGCGATTTGTTTGAATCTATCGAACACATAAAGGCTCGTCTAAAGAATACATAGACGTCGCATGTCGGCATTGTAACTAAAAATACCACGCTTTATGAGCGGGGTATTTTTATTGGATGACCTCTGTTAAGCATAAATACTTTTCCCCACATTTGTGGATAAACCAACACTTTCTATAAAATTGTCAAAATTGGGGGTTGTAGTGGGTAATAGTGGGTAGTATGATTAGTCCAAGTGGAAAAGAAGACCACAAGACAAACAACTATACATTTAAAAAACAACTCAAGCACTCCTCCAGGAAGGGCAGCGTGGCACAAATTGATTATTTCGAGCGAAAGTTAGACGACAAACGTCGATTGACGATACCGTCAGAGCTTCGCGAAGAATTTATATCAGGTGTCGTTCTCACCAGAGGATTTGGCAACTATCTTCATCTCTACCCAAAATCGGTATGGGACAAAGAAGTTGAGTCAGCGTTGAACGCTAGTGGAAGCATCCTTGATGAAAAGGTTGCAGATATGAACGTCCAATTCCGACGCGGCAAAACTGAAGCCGAACTTGATCAAAAACAAGGTCGTGTTACCATCGAACAGCATTTGCTCGACTATGGTCACATTTCTAAAGACATTGTTGCGGTCAGGGCGGGGCAGTACTGGCGCCTTATGGCTGGAGATTCCGAATAGTCCTGTAAGCGCAAAAACGCTCTACAACGTATAGGTCGGTCCTTTAAAAAATCAAAAACGAAAAAGAATACTCTCGAGATCAACTATCTGGTAGTGAGGCGTGGTCTGCGGCACACAATAAACAGCCGTCGTACCTTCCTCAAAAAACACACCTCCCAAAACTCCACCTCACATAAGTCTCTCAACTCGTTTTTGCTAGGGTATGAGCTGCCTCTATGGCGCCCCCAATATTAGCAAGAACACGACTTTTATAAGTATGGCGACATACTTTACAAAAACAAACACAAATGCGAAAACAAACAGCTTCACTATCAGTTAGGTGATCTCGAGCAATTCTGAATGAATAGAAAGAAATGAAGTTCTTCATTTCTTGAATATTCTGAAGAATTGATACGAGATATGCTTGCATATCTCGTACTCTCCCTTTAAAGCAACTTATTGCTATAATGGAAGAGATGAGTACAAAAGAACATCCACCACATCATGTTCCCGTCTTGTTCGACGCCGTTCTCCGTGAACTTGCACCGAAGGCAGGTGAGTCATATCTTGACTTAACCGCTGGATATGCAGGCCACGCAACTGGCGTCCTTGAACTGACACAAAATGATAAGGAGAGTGTTCTGGTCGACCGTGATGAATATGCGATTGCGCATCTTCAGCACTTGGCAGACCAGGGCGTTCGTCTTATGCATACCGATTTCGCATCGGCTGCTTTGCAGCTCACCGAAGAGGGTATAGCATTTGACCTTATCCTGATTGATTTGGGGGTGTCGTCACCACAGCTCGATCAGGGCGAACGAGGGTTTTCTTTAAAACACAATGGTCCACTCGACATGCGCATGGATAGGAATAGCGGCATCACTGCTGCAGAACTTATCGATACATCGAATGTTAAGGAACTAGCCGCCATTATTCACGAGTACGGAGAAGAACCGTACATGCAAGCAAAAAATCTTGCAGAAGTGATAATCGCGAATAGGCCATATAGTGATACGGAAACACTCGCAGCACTTATCAAGCAAAACTATCGTGGTAGGCAAGGAAGAATCCACCCCGCCACGCGTACTTTTCAAGCGCTCCGCATTGCCGTCAACGACGAACTCGGACAAGTGAAAGCAACATTACCCTTGCTTCCAAAACTTCTTAAGAAGGGTGGAAGAGTAGGGGTCATCAGCTTCCATAGTCTTGAGGATCGCCTCGTGAAACGCTTCTTTAGGGATCAGACTGATTCCGGACTTGAAGCCGAACTCGAGGTACTTACCAAAAAACCGATTTCAGGAGCCACCGACGACGTTCACAATCCGCGATCTCGAAGCGCAAAGCTTCGGGTTGCTGTGAAAAAATAAAAAACAAGGAAAGGGCACAAAAATTATGCCAGTTCACATTACAGTACAATACGCAGACCAACCGCAAATCGTTGCAGTTCGCGTAAAGTAACACACTCACGGTTCTCACTCGCTACCTCATAGCAGTGGGTGAGAGCCCTATGGTTCGACCAGGCCTAAAGCCTGAAAAAACCACAAATAAAAAACAAAAACAAAACCACCACCACATGTCACAAAATAACAATTATTACGTATCTCGCCGTCAGCAGAACTATTCTCGTAATCAAAATACGACTCGTTTTCAATCGGCAATCAAGCTTGGGCCAGTGGCTCATACAGTTCTCGTTGCCCTGATGATTATTGTCCTCGGTTTGATTTATGTCACCCAGGCAACACGCACAACAGGCTACGACTACGAAGCACAAAAGATTGATAGTCAAATCGCCGAGTATAACGAGCAAAAGAGCGAACTCGAAGTCGAGAACGCTCGCCTGACTGCACTTGAAACTATCAAGAACAGCGCAGTGGCAAAGGAAATGACTTCTCCAGCTGATACTCAGTACGTTCAAGAATAATATATTGGTTATATGAAACCCGAATTACTTAAAGGCAGTCGATCTCGCATCCTGGCTGGCGTCGTGCTAGCAATTGCGGCTGTTTTTGTATTTCGGCTTTTTTATTTGCAGGTTATTCAGCACAATCATTATGTCGCGCTTGCTCAAGAAGAGCAGGTGAAGAAGGATCGCCTCCCGGCTAGCCGAGGGGAAATCTATGCATTAAACGGCGAAAGCCCTGTGAAACTGGTGATGAACGAAACCGTTTACACCGTGTTTGTTGACCCAGTTGTCATTATTGAAGCAGGTGAAGCTGACAAAATTGAAAAAGCGATGAAGGAAATCGCCGGTGGCAACGTCAGAGATAACTTTGAAGATATGCTCGAGAAAAAAGAGAGCCGTTATCAGATTATCGCAACGCGTGTCACACGTACCCAGGCAGAAAAGATTAAAGATAAAGACCTGAGTGGGGTAGGCTTCCAGGCGATTTCACAGCGCGTCTATCCTGAAGGTCAACTTGCCTCGCAGGTACTTGGGTTCGTGAACGCTGAAGGCACGGGTAACTACGGTATCGAAGGCTACCTTAACGAAGATTTGAATGGTGTAGATGGGCGCCTTGAAACTGTGACCGATGTCAGTGATGTTCCGCTCACAATTGGCGACCGTAACATCCGTGAAGCAGCCGTGAATGGTGAAAATGTGGTGCTCACTATTGACCGTAATGTTCAGTCGAAAGTTGAAGAAGTAATTAAGTCGCGCAGCGAAAAGCTTGGTGCAGATTTGGTAAGCGCTGTCGTAATGGATCCGAATACCGGTGAGGTCATGGCGATGGCAAACACGCCAAACTATAACCCAGCCGAATACTACAAGGTTGAAGACGGCGCGGTCTTTAATAACTCGGTCATTTCAAAGATATATGAACCAGGGTCAACTATTAAGACATTTACGATGTCTGCGGCGATTGATACCAATGTAGCGCGGGCAAGCGACACATTCGTAAACACCGATAGTATTCGTATCGATGACTACACAATCAGCAATGCCACAAAGGGGAGGACGGGCACGATTAGTTTCCAGACCGCTATGGACTGGTCGCTTAATACCGGATTCGTGACTCTTGGTATGCGTATGGGCAACGGCAAGAGCATTAACGAGACCGCCCGAGCGACGATTTATGATTACTTCCATAACCGTTTCCGTCTTGGACAAACGACGGGCATTGAACTCGCGAATGAAGCGGCAGGACGAATCGTTGGACCTGAAGAGGGAAGCGGGCACGCCGTGCGCTATTCAAATATGACCTTCGGCCAGGGTATGGACTCAACAATGATGCAAGTTGCGACTGGATTTTCAGCTGCCATCAATGGCGGAAGCTATTACAAGCCGACCGTGATTGCGGGTAAAGTCGTTGATGGAGAATATGAAGCAAAGGGTACGCCAACACCATTGCAGGCGAATGTGATTTCAAGTTCTACCTCTGAGCAGCTCCGTGCCATGATTCACCAAGCACGCTCATCTTCATCAATTGGCCGACTCGACAAACAAGGGTATGAAATTGGCGGTAAGACCGGCACCGCACAGATTCCAGAGGCGGGTGGATATAGCGATTCAGAGACCATTGCGAGCTACCTCGGATATGGTGGTGCGGATACGCCAGAGTATGTCATAATGGTGTCTGTATACGGTAAAGATAAGGTCTTCCAGGGTGCCCGGGATGCCGCACCGATCTTTACAGATATTTCAAATTGGATGATCGACTACCTAAAGATCCAACCGAAAGGCTAAACAAATATGGAATTTGTAAACCAAGCGCTCAACGACGCAATGATGCGAACCTTCGTTTTAAGCGTGCTTGCATTTGTTATCGCGATGGCACTGACGCCCGTGTATACGTTTATTGCGTACCGCTATAAGTTCTGGAAGCGTCAACGTACCGAAAGTACAACTGGAGAGGCCCTCACGGTCTTTACGAAGCTTCACGCGAATAAGTTTAAGCGAAACATCCCAACGATGGCCGGTATGGTCTTCGTGTTGGCAATTGTGATTGTGACATTCTTGTTTAACCTCGATCGCACTGAAACGTGGCTGCCACTCGCAGCGCTCGCTGGTGGTGCAGCTGTTGGGCTTATTGATGACATTATTAACATCCGCGGAGGAGGGAAGGGCGTTGCTGGACTTCGTTCAAGCCTGAAGTTCCTCATGATTACCCTTATTGGTGTTGTGCTTGGCTGGTTCTTCTTCGATCGACTCGATGTTACGGCGGTGACTGTACCGTTCATCGGTGAATGGCACCTTGGTTGGTTGATTGTTCCACTCTTTGCCTTCGTGGTTGTTGCTGCTGGTAACGCAGTGAATATTAGCGACGGTCTTGACGGTCTTGCCGGTGGACTCGCTGCAATCGCCTTTGGTAGCTTCGGCGTTATTGCGATGATGCAGGGGAACGGTCTGTTAGCCGGTTTCTGTTTCACCGTTGTGGGTGCGCTTTTGAGCTACCTCTGGTTTAACATTCACCCGGCTCGTTTCTTTATGGGGGACGTCGGAAGCTTTGCTCTCGGTACGTCGCTCGGTGTTGTTGCGATGCTCACTGACTCATTGTTTATCCTTCCAATCATTGGTTTCGTCTTTGTGCTTGAAGCGGGTTCAAGCCTTATCCAGATTTTCAGTAAAAAAGTCTTTAAACGAAAGATCTTTATTTCTGCGCCGATTCACCACCACCTTGAAGCAATTGGATGGCCGGAAACCAAGGTAACAATGCGCTTCTGGGTAATTGCTGCGGTAACCTCATTTATTGGCGTGATGGTTGCTTTAGCGGGCGGTAACATCTAGCGATGGCTTCTGGGTGGCGTGATCGTCGTGCGGCGACACCCGAGGGTGTCATCCGCAAACACCATGGTGACCGCCTGATCGTTGTCTTTACGATCCTCTTGATGTTTATTGGTCTATTGGTGATTTACGCCATTGGGCCGCAACGTGCTAACCTCATGAACTCGGTCTTTGGGTTCGAGTATTCAGATGGGTATTTCTTCTGGAAGCAACTCCTCAGTATTGGACTTGCGGTTGGTGGATTCTGGGCGGCATCGCTCATTCCGTACAACTGGATATTGAAGCACGGAAATAAGGTGTTAATAGCGGGATTTATTGCGTGTGCACTTCTTGCGATAGGGGGCTGGACGGGCATCGTGGCTGGTACGAACGGTGCCGTGCGTTGGATTGACCTCGGACCTTTAGGAAGTGTACAGCCAGCAGAAATCTTGAAGTTCGGCGTGCTCTTGTACCTTGCAGTATTTCTTGCGGTTCGCACCAAAGAGGGGAAGATTAATGACCTCAAAGAAACCCTCTTTCCGGTCGCTGCCATTGCGGGCTTCGCTCTGCTATTTGTAATTGTGTTTCAAAAAGACCTTGGTACAGGTATATCGCTGACGGCTATTGTGGCGACGATGCTGTTTGTCGCCGGTATCAGCAAGAAAATCGTATTCGGACTCATAGGGGTACTGCTCGTTTCGGGTATTCTCCTCATCTTTACATCGCCGCACCGTGTCGAGCGCGTCATGACCTATCTGCAGGGGGACAACACCTCAACTCAAGATGCCGACGCCTACCATATTCAACACGCCAAGATTGCCATTGGCTCGGGAGGATTTTTGGGTGTTGGTATTGGTGACAGTGTTCAGGCGTCTGGGTATCTCCCTGAAGCCATTAATGACTCGATTTTCGCTATTATCGGAGAAACCTTTGGGTTCGTGGGTACAGTTGCACTCCTTGCGCTGTTTGTAGCCCTGCTCATGCGCCTTCTCGGTGTTGTTGACGGAATGATTGATCTTCGTCTGAAGTTGCTTGCAGCGGGCGTCTTTGGGTGGCTCGCGGCCCATGTTATCCTTAATATAGCCGCAATGATTGGTATTTTCCCGCTGACAGGTATTACATTACCGCTACTCAGCTACGGCGGTACTAGTATGATCTTTATGGCCGCGGCACTTGGACTCGTGTTCCAATTATCGAAATACACTGTTCATCCATCACGAATAAAGGAGACAATCGATGAGAATTCTCGCAGTAGGCGGGGGGTCGGGCGGACACGTAACGCCAGTCGTCGCGGTGCTTAAAGAGCTCCGATCGCTACACCCAGATGTTGAATTAAAGTTTTGGTGCGATGTGCATTTTGGTGCGCAGGCCAAGTCGATTGTCGGTTCATACGACGACACTATTCCTGTTGAAATTATTGCTTCCGGTAAGCTCCGTCGGTATCATCACTTAACGCTCTGGCAACACATTTCTTGGCCATCGTTGATGTGGCACAATCTCACCGACTCCTTTAAGGTTATCGGTGGATTCTTCCAGAGCGCCTGGAAGCTCATTTGGTGGCGTCCGGATGTCATTTTTACCAAGGGTGGCTTTGTCTGTCTTCCGGTCGGAATGGCAGCAAAGGTGCTCGGTATTCCATTGGTGATTCACGACTCAGATGCGCACCCAGGGTTAACGAATCGTATTCTTTCTCGCTGGGCGACGAAAATTGCCACTGGTGCACCGCTCGAGTATTACAGCTATCCGGCGAGTCGAACGGTATATCTCGGTATCCCTGTGAATGAGAAGTTTCGTCCGTTTTCAGCTGCTGAGCAAGCGAGCGCAAAGAAGGAGTGGGGCGTTGACCCAAAGAAGCCTTTGATCGTTGTTACAGGTGGTGGCTTGGGTGCGAAGCGCCTGAATAATGTCACTCTTGAGGCAATGGATGCGCTGCGAAAGCTTGGGTCGGTTATTTTGGTGACGGGTGATAAACAGTATGATGAGGTTCGCGCCGCGTTCCCCGAGGACACTAAGGATGTGAAGATTCATAAGTTTGTCAGTAATATGCATGTACTCCTTGGAGCTTCTGATATTGTCGTAACTCGTGCGGGCGCAACGACTATCCTTGAACTCGCCGCACTTGAAAAGCCAACCATTCTTGTTCCTAATGCGGCGCTTACCGGTGGTCACCAACTGAAGAATGCTGCGGTGTATGAAGAGGCCCAGGTGGCGATTGTTCTGGATGAAGATGCAATGGTAGCAAAGCCGAATGTACTCGTTAAGGCGGTTGCGGCGTATTTAAATGATCCAAAGACTACCAAGACTATGGCGAAGCGATTTGGTGGGTTTGCAAAACCGAATGCAGCAAAAGACATGGCGAAGCTGATCGTTTCCGCCCTTAACTAGTAACCGCTCATGTATAATAAAGCGTAACTATGTTCTCTAAGAAATCTTCTCGTGCGAATGATCCAGTTCCGCGTCGTCGACGTGTAGCTGAAGATGAGTTCGATGCCGGTGCTGCAAAGAGCACTCCGACCCCTACGGGAAGTGGGCAGTTTCGCCGTAACCAGACACTAAGTAGCTATCGTCATAATACACCTGAAGAATCGACGCGTATTAAGGCGCATACTTTGGCGATTCAACGTCGCAAGCTCGGCGGCATCTTCTTAATTGTGGCTATTGCCGTGTTGGCACTGGCGCTGTTGCTTTGGCAACTGATTGCTCAGGTGCATGTCACAACGACGACGAAGCAATTATCATCTGGGTTTGAGAACACACTCTACGAGCAGTCGGTCAGTGAATATCTTAACCTAAACCCCGCCCAGCGCCTTCGCTTCGCTCTCGATGAAACGGCGCTTAGCGCATTCGTCGCCAGCAGTCATCCAGAAGTAGAGAGCCTTAAAATGAGCGGCATGCCAGGCCTTGCCCAGAGTAACTTCACCATAACCTTCCGCACCCCTGTTGCGGGCTGGATTATTAATAGTAATCAGTACTACGTCGACTCTCACGGTGTGGTGTTTGAAAAGAATTATTATGATGCCCCGACGGTACAGATTGTCGATGAGAGCGGCGTCAGCCCAGAGCAGGGAAGTGCAGTCGTAGGAACACGCCTACTCGGATTCTTAGGAAGAATCGTTTCTCAAGCGCAGGGGAGGGGATATACCCCTGTTAAGGCCGTGCTTCCAGAGGGGACTACCCGACAAGTAGAGGTTGAACTTAAAGATGTTGCAACTCGTGTGAAGTTTTCAATTGACAGGGGAGCAGGGGAGCAGATGGAAGATGCTGACCGGTCACTTAAGTTTTTACAAAATCGGGGAATTGGGGCAGGGTATATCGATGTGCGTGTTAGTGGACGCGCAGCGTACCAATAAGCCGGGTTGAGCGTTAGCGCTCTAACAAGCCAGCTGCTAAAACCGGTACACTCTTCCCCTCCTTTTTCATACACTGATGTTCTATTTTTGTTCCAGTGTTCGATTTGCACAAAAAAGTATATTTTAATATCGAAATAACAAAAAGTCAAAAAGCAGGGTAGAGGAGCAGAAGGAGAGTAGTATAATCATTTCACGGAAAAAGCAAATAGTTTGATGACACTGTGGATAACTAGGCCATTATAGACAAAATATACAACATTGCGGCGCTAAGCTTATATATGGGTGTGTAGGTCGTAGGAGGAATAAAGTCACGTAATAAAGTGTTAAACAGCGCAGTAATAACACGGAGTATGACAAGTTTACCTGGTACTTCTCTTTTAGAGGGTGTATATAGATGGATGTGTACTCATCTATTATTCTATATATGCACTTCGTAAAAGATATATTGTGCGACGTTAAGTATATATCTCAATCTCGATTAACAATGCCACTCTTTCCGCCTGGTTCTCAAAATAATTTCACTATTCTCTGCTTTGTGTGTTTTGTTTTTGCATGTCGCCTATTACTCGGTTTCATTTCATATATATGTTCGTCCGGCCCATATATGCATGTAACAAGCAAATCCTCTATATTTCTTGTTCTAGCAAATGTTCTAATTATGTTCGTTTTCATTTTGTAGGCTAAAAACCCTTATTACTCCCCTTGAACAGGAAGGTGCCAGTGTGACCTCTGTTGTGACAGGGGTGGTGTTTCTTGCGGTTCTGTACGCGATACAAGACCCCGTAACTCTGCGTCTAAAGGGTCATCGGGTCGATCAAGTAAGTATCCTTTACGGATTTCAGTAATAATCTTTCTCTCGACCCGGTTTCGAACGGCTATAGCAGATTCTTTCTCGCCAATCACCCAGCCGCCGAGGCTGTCCATTTCGGCGCGATGAGAACTGGTTTTCTTAAAATCTTCGTCAAGGAGCACGAGCGTAAAGCTTGCGACGGCGAAAGGACTGTAGAGATGATCTGGCTTGCCGATATTTTCGATTCTTGCCTCGAACGCAACGGCCCAGCCGTACTGTTTTAAGAGTGGTGAAGTAGCATGAGCTGCATAGGCAACTTCGTCTGGTTCAAGCTCATGGCTTTTGAGGGCATGCGCGGCCTCGGCTTCGTAGATGGCATTATCAAGACTATACAGCCGAGTACCGTAGCGAGTAAGGAGAAAAGCCCGGGATGACTCTGAATCACTCATTTCTCGTAGTCTATCATGCGAGAAGGGTGTGCACCACCATAAGGGGAATAGGGGGCGCTTCTCTCCCCTCTAAAAAGTCGAAGAGCCCCGCCCGAGCGGGAGAGCGAAAGCTCTTCAACCGCAGGACGAGGCCTACTTGAGGGCGTGGGTTCAGCTGCGCAGGATGCCGAAGCCGTAGAGGCTGCAGAGGACGATGCCTGCGACGATGCCGAAGTAGATCCATCGCTGTGTCGTCACCGGAAGTCCGGTGGGCGCGTCGACGTCACTGTTCGGCTCGAACGTCGCTCGCAGGTCCATCTCTTTCCCGAGGGTTACGAGATCGGACGTTTGTTGGCTGAGCATAGGTCAATCCTTTCGATAATTCAGAACGGAAACTTCCCTGCAATGCCGGTATTTACAAACCAGCAGAAGCAGGGCCAGAACAGCAAGAAAGCTGCGACGCTCACGACATAGAAGAACGTCGTGAGCAGCAGCTCCCGTGCCTGTGTGTACAACCGGACTGCACGTGCGATACCTGATGGAAGGGGTTCCCCTTCCGGCCACTCAAGGTGCGAATCAGTCGAAGCGTTCACAGGGAACACCCCCCTTCTTTGGGTCGGACGACTGAAGTAATGAGTAGTATCCCACGAAAATGCATATTTTACAATATGAAGAGCCCCGCCATTACGCAGGGTGCCGGTGGGGCTCCTCGGGTGATGACGGGGCGGTGTGCTCCCCTGTTGGTCTACTTCGCGTGCGGAGCGAACTCTTGCTTGCGCTGGAACGCGTCCATGACCACGTTGTAGTGGTCGCGCGTCGTGGTGACGATGTTCTGCGTGAGGAAGAATACTTCGCACGCCTCCATGGCCTCGAGGCGCTTCTCTTCGCGCTCAGGGGAGTGCATGGGGAGTGCTTCCAGCTCGGTGATGAGATCGTGCACCTTCTTCTCGGCGGCTTGCTCGTTCGAGCGAGCCTCGTCGAGCATCGTTCGGGCGGTCGTTGTGTCGTCCTCGCGGACGTAGTCGGCTGCCTTGTACGGGTTCGTCACACTGAGCGGAAGACGGCCTTCGCTGTCGTCGATGACGGCGAGTGCTTCGCGCAGCTTGCTGATGGCTTCAAGCGCATCAGCTGTGGGTAGGGACTGTCCCATAGGGACCTCTTTTCAATCGAATCGGGTAGTGTGACAGGGGTCACGTACTTATATTATAGCATTTTTTATTAAAAATGTCCATACTGGGCGCGTGCTTCATAGCCAGGAGCTCTGAGGTTGAGCTTTTTAATAATCCCTTCTGGAGTAAGGTCGTATCCCTTTATTTGTTTTTGAACGCCGTCAATAATAACAGTCGCCTCTACCGGATGAGGGTAGCCAATGGCATACGCAAGATAGACGAACACTTCGTGTGCTTGGCTTTTCTTGAGGTAATCGATAGCAATCTTGCGCGCAATATACGCTCCGGATCGGTCTACTTTCGTGCCGTCTTTACCGCTAAATGCTCCCCCGCCAAGGGGTACTCGTGGGCCGTAGTTGTCGACGGCAAGCTTTCGTCCGGTAAGGCCGGAGTCGGCATCGAAACCCCCTACTTCCCAATCTCCAGCTGGATTAATATGAAGCTTACATTCGGATGGGTTGGGTTTGGCTAGAGGTTCTTGATGAAGCCATTCTTCTACTTTTGCGCTGAGCTCTGCTTTTGGTGCGTGTTGAAAACTGGCGACAATCGCCACTACTTCCCCATTGAGAAGTGTTATTTGCGTTTTACCGTCGTACGGCCACTGCGTATAAAGGAATTTATTGAGGTTTCGGGCCAAAACATACTCGAGTGGCAGCAACTCTGGTGTTTCGTTCACGGCATACCCGACCATAATCCCTTGGTCCCCTGCCCCACCGGTATTCACACCTTGTGCGATTTCTGGACTTTGGGCTTGAATGCTTTCGATAATTTCCAGTTGTGTGCCATTGTGCTGCAATCCGGCAATCCTATAGACGATATCGGCAATATTTACAGAGGTGGCACCAGAGGTCACCTCCCCTGCTATAAAAATCTTCCCGTGAGCTCCGGCGACATCGACGGCGACACGTGCGTACGGGTCTTCACGAAGGTGGGCGTCGAGGATTGCGTCTGAAATCTGGTCGCAGATTTTATCTGGGTGCTTCGGTGAAACACTTTCGGCGGTTCGATATACATTTGGCATAAAAAATACTCCTTTTCACGTATCTTTCCGCCCATCTGGGCCAAAGGAAGATACTAAGGAGTTACCGAAGTTATTGGAATCTTCCCCTGCGTTCATCAGGGCTAGAAGGGGCACCGTTTCCACTCTTTTAAAGGAATGTGGCTGGTTGCCGGCAGGTCGTTGAGCTAGTTCTCTCTCTGCACTCTGGATACGTATAAATTGTTAATACTCACATATTATAACATGAGAGTTTCACGGTAACCAGAGGTGTCCGCGTATATGAGAGGGATGCAAATTTGAGCTTCATCAGGAATGGTTGTTGTGGCATACGCTTCCGCGCCGCCCGTGAGGCTGTGATTTGTAATAGTGGCGAGTGACAATACGATACATGGCACGAAGAGCGATTGATTCTTCGGGTCATTTGGATCGGTGTCTGGTTTATGGCGATGGGCGGCTTTATTGGTCTCATTAGTGGGAGCCTCAACGACGGCTATTCCTTCATAGAATCCCTGGAGGCTGTGTTCTTTATTGAGTGGCATGAAATGGAGGGTCGGATTATCTTTTGAGCGAATACCGGCGTGCATGTTGCCTTCGAAGACAAGTGGCTCTCCATGGGAAAAGAGCTCCTCTTCCTCAATAAAGGAAGCAAGACTCGTTTCGTGGGCTCGTTGTGACGCAAGGAGTTTCTCGGGTGTGTCGGTGTCGAGCGGGTTGTCCTGCGCGCGCATTCGCATAAGCTTCACGGCGATTTTCTTTTGGGCATCTTCAATTGATTCGTAGCTCGAGGTCGGTGTTTCGCTATCTAGACCGAAGAGTTCATCGAGCGTTCCTTCCGGAATGGTTTCTCGTGGAAGTGCCTGTTCCGCAAGCGTGACATCACTTCGTAATACCTCGCCTACAACAAAGCGGAATCCAATGCCAAATTGGTGTGGGTAGTCGTCATCTTTCAGCGTTCCATCGGCACCGTAGCGCTCAAACAGACGCTCCTGCTTCATTGCGACGAGTCGTTCTAGGAGTAGCTCGTGACGAGGGTCGAGCGCTCCGCGGTTAAGCGTTGAGTTTTCAAACTGGAGACGTAAGGCGGTTTTGGCGTGCACTTTGTCTTGAAGTCGTGAAGGAACATCCTTGTATGATTCGCGACGCGTTTCTTCGGCATGTGCGTCAAGGGCAGCTTTGAGTATTTTGCCAGGCTGAAGGTCACCTATAGTAATGCTTCGAAGATAACTCACCGCTAAGAGGGCGCCACAGAACGCTTCATCATAGTTTGCATCGAGAGCATCCTCGGTTCCGGCGACGACATAGTCAACACAGGTCCTTGTGAGCTGTAAGTCCTCTTTATCCTCGGGCTCATGTATGAGTTCATTCAACACCGCACCAAGATAAGCCCGTACCGAGCCGTACTCATTGATATTTTGCACAATTGTATCTTGTGCGTAGGCGACTTGGCTTTCGGGATATTGAGGGGTGTGTTCGAGGGTCATATCTGGCTATTCTAGAATTGATTGAGGAATTGCTCAAGCAAGAGCTTTATTCGGCGGGGGTTGCTGTCGGACTTTTGCGGCGACGTGTTCGCTTGCGCTTTTTCTTGGCGGGTGCATCAGGGTTTGGTGCGACTTCCCCGCTTCCAAAGGCAGCTGGAGCCTCTGCGAGCGAACTCGGAGCATTCGAGGCGATTGGAGGCTCAATGAGGCTTTCAACAGCCTTAGCGCCCGCGTCAATCGGCCAGAGCTTTGCTTGCGCTGGGGTGTGTGGCAGGTTTGGGTCGTGAGACTTGGCTGCCTGGGTATTCACCTGTGGCTGAAGGCTCGCAGGCATATTAATGAGCGCGTTGATTTCGGCTTCAACATCAGCACGCGTACGGCTGTAAAGACGACGTGAATTCTCGATGATTTGCGGTGAGTTGTCGACTTGTTCTGGCGGGAGCTTCAAGGTTGTTGCGCTAAATGCTGGCGCCTTCTCTCCGTTAATGACCATGTTGATGATGAAATGACGGTTGTGCATTTGAAGAAGGTCGCCTGGCTCGAACTGCGGCTCGAACTGCTTTGAAAGGATTGGCGCGTCATCGGCAGAGACGCGGAATGAAATCATTGACCCGACGTTTCCAAAGACGGCGTCACGCACGGTATCGGTCATCTGGCCAATGTATTGGTTGGCGACAGTAAGATTAAGGGCGTACTTGCGAGCCTCGGATAGAATGGTCGCAAACGAATCGGTGGCGAAGTTCTGGAATTCGTCCACGTAGAGGTAGAACGGACGACGATCCGCAATGTTTGGAATATCACTACGGCTCATTGCGGCCAGCTGAATTTTTGTCACAAGGAATGATCCAAGAATAGCAGCGTTGTCCTCACCAATCAGTCCTTTTGAAAGGTTGACGATAAGAATTTTGCCTTCGTCCATAATTTCACGAATATTGAAGGTCGATTTTGGTTGGCCAATAATATTACGGATGGTTGGGTTGGCCGTAAAGGCACCGACCTTGTTAAGGACTGGCGCAATCGCCTCAGAGGCAAACTTATCGTTCCAGCTTGCGAACTCTACGTTCCAGAACTGAAGCACGACGCTGTCGGTACAGTAGCTGAGGGTTTCTTTACGGAACTTCTTGTCGGTGAGCATGCGAGAAATATCGAGCATGGTCGTCGATGGGCGGTCCAGGAGTGCCAAGATTGTGTAGCGAAGGATGTATTCCAAACGAGGTCCCCATGATTCGCCGAACATACGCTTTAGCACGCCAATAACTTCAGAGCTAATGTTGCTCTTTTGCTCGGGGTTGGTGACTTCAAGCGGGTTGAACCCTACTGGGTGGGCGGTGTCTGATGGATTAAAGTACACTACATCCTTCAGGCGGCTGCCTGGGATGAAGCGCATGTTATCAACGGCAAGGTCACCGTGCGGGTCAACGATAGCGTAGCCATGTCCATGGAAGATGTCGCTCAATGTAAATAGTTCAAGGAGGCCAGACTTACCTGCTCCGGTTTGTCCAATAATATAGAGGTGACGCGAACGGTCTGTGCGAAGCATACCGAATTGGTGATTGATGCCACGGAAGTTAGTGAGACCGAAGGCGCTGATGTTTTCATCAATCGCTGGGTTGCCGGTAATAATAGGAAGTTTCGCTGGTGGCTCGGCAGTTTTAGAGGTTGCCCAGACGATGTTTGGGGTTTCTACGTTGGTGTGCGGAAGGTGGAAGACACTGGCGAGCTCTTCGATGTTCAGGATGAAGCTGCCTGTGTCGAATTTTCGCTCACGGTATGGGATGAGCGCTTCTTTACTAAAACTTGCCCCACTGGCCTTGAAACCGTTGAGGTTGGTTGAGTTGAACTGCTTGAATGTTCCGACAATCGCCTGAAGTTGCTGGCGGGCGTGCTCTTGGCTTTCACCGAGGTACGCAACACGAATCTTCACTTGGTAACCAAGCTTGGTCGCCTTTGTTTCAGCTTCAGAAATACGCGTACGGTCGCGGTCGGAAAGTTCCTTCGCAATTGTTACCTTTTCGTTTACTTCAGGTGGTTTCCAGAGCGCTTCAAGAAGCCCAGGAAGCCATCCGAGGTACTTTGTCGACGAGCTAATCTTGCCGGACTTCACACCCTTCACCCACTTTTCGGTGTTTTTGTGCCAGTCGTCGGCAATCGGGCGGGTCAAAATTTGTACCCACATTTCATCGCCAGTGCTTTCAAGCTTCGCGAGTGTTCCAGTGATACCGGCTAGCGGGTCCACTTCGAAACTTTGGAAGGTTTTGATTGGGAGAACTTCGTTTTCAGTCAGGGTGATGTCAGTCGTGTACACAACGGGGTGGTCGCTAATGTGCGAGACGTAATCTTCGTCGGCTTCACGAATTTGAACGGTTGGATATTGTGAGTACACTTGGCCTTCAACGAAAGTTCGGAGTTGCTTCGGGACCCATACGTAGAAACGAATCTGGCCATTTACAGAGGCAAATTCGAAGCTGAGGTGTTCTTGGAATCCCCCATTCGCCTTGAGCTCTTCGGCGTCGCGCAAAATACCGTGAAGACTCGCGAACATTTGTTCTGCGGCAAGCTCTTTCTTGTCGTTGGTTTTTGGAATTTCAAGAATCAAGAGAACCGCCTCTTGGCTCTGCATGATTTCAACCTTCTTGTAGTTGCGAAGCGTTAAGTACGCGAGAATAAGAACAATTGGTAGCCAGATGTACCATTGCAGGAAAAAGTTCAGTAATGCACCAATGAAATCCATAATTGTGTTTCTATTCTCTCACCTCTGATGTCATTAGGCAACATGAGCGGTTTGGGATGTATATATTATAGCATAAATATCTTTAAAAAGCAATGCGCCTGGCCTCTTGTGACTAGTAGTAGTTGATGGTGACACCGACGTCGAATGAGCTCGATTGGAGTGAGATGCCGGTCGGGAGCGAAACGGTAGTAAGGCTATTCTGCGTGAAGGTGCCCAGCGCAATAGCGGTAACGGATCTTGGAATCGTAATTGACGTCAGCTGGTTTGCTCGAAAGACATTGGCGGTCAGTGAAGTGATTGAGCTAGGAATAATGAGCGAAGTGAGCTGGTTACCCCTAAATGAACTGAGTCCGAGTGTTGTGATGGATGATGGAATGTTTATCTCTGTTAAGGCATTGTTTTGGAATGCATAATGGTCGATGATTTTCATTGAATATGGAAGCGTGACGGCGGTGAGGCCCTTGGCGTCGAAGGCATAGGTACCAACTGAATGAACGCCAGCTCCTCCGAGGGTTGAAGGGATAATTACCTCTCGAGGGCAGGCTGGGTTGGCGATGTTATTACTTTCGTGGGTGTAGTAATCGGTGATACGGCGCATTGTCGGCTGTGAAGGTGATGCGTCGTGCGCAAAGCAAGCTTCTGCGGTTGATGCGAGAGCGCACTCCCCTGTTTTTACGGTGCCGTCATTATTGATGTGAAAGACCGTTGCCGTGTTGCTCGTCAGGCGTCCTGTCAAACAAAAGTTGGTCGAACTATAGATGTATTCAAGTGTCGTACCGTCGTCTAACGACTCTGAAAAGCCCGCTACTGACAAGGCGTTCGGGAAGCGATTGTGCTCGGCTTTATAGAGTGCAATTTTAGAGCCGGCGCCGTGAAGCTCCGACTTGATAAGACTTTCTTTTGACCTTTGTGAAATACCGTTATACGAAACGATTGTAATTGCCGCGAGGATTGCGATAACTACCACTACGATTAGAAGTTCAACGATAGTAAATCCGGATTGAAGGTGTCGCTTGGTGGTCAACATACTGTCCCCCAGCTTACCATAAGCTGAATGGCGACAACAATGAAAAGAAACTATACTTCTTCGGCGAGGACGTACGTTGCTTTTGCAACGCGCTTGAACTGTGGTTTGCTTTGAAGGTTAAGAAGGATGGTGGTTTCTTTTACCTGACGGCTTTTGAGTACGCGCTTGACGATTTCGTCGCGGTGAAGTGGCTCTTTGGCGTCTTTAAGGACATCGGCGATAATGTCGCTGACGGTGCCCTTGCTGTAACCCCAGTTATCGAGGGCGTAAATACCGCGACCGATAAGGACGAAACGCTTGTCTTTGATAAGTTCGTTGTGAATAGCCTGTGTCGTGACATCCTTGCGCTTGAATGAACTGTCCTTGATTGACTTGGCAATGTCAGAGAAGTGCATTGGCTTTTTATTGTCGGCAAGAATTACGTAGATTTTGTCGCGGATGTTCTTTGGATTCACGGTTGGCCATTTCGTAAGACCCCAAACGTCACGGAGGTGCGCGAGGTGCTTGCTAATGCTCGCAAGTGCTGCAACTTGAGCGGGGTGCTCGTAGCTCAGTTGGTCAAAAAGCTGATCGACAGTTTTTGGTTCTTTCGCCTCTTTAATGAGCTTAACGATATCGTCAACACGACCCTTCAGCTTCTTTTCGTCACCGTATTCAGCAACAGCGGTCGCTTGGTGGTAGTTGTCGTTTTCGTCAACAACAGTAAGGTTTGGAGCGAGGGTTGCGATAAAGGCAACGTGTGCTCGCTCTTGTTGGTTGGTTGTCTTGCCGTAGAGTTTGTCGGCAAGGTCAGAGATACGAGCGGCACGGCCCATTTCACTAAGAGCGCGGATGAACACCTTCTCGAGTTGAGCGACGGTGTCGGTTTTGCCTTCTTCGGCAGCGATTTTAAGACGAATGAGAATTGCTTTTTCAAGCTGACGGACACGTTCACGTGTGATTCCAAGAAGTTCACCGATTTGTTCGAGTGTTTCGCGTCGGTCGTAGAGACCGAAGCGGCGGGTAATAATTTCGCGCTCACGCTCTTGATCGATCAGAGAAATGATCGAGGCAACCCCATCTTTGAGGTCAACGGTCGGCTTGGTTTCTGGAGTGTCAGTCATCTGGTTGTCTTTCTTTCCGCTCACGTCCCACTCATCGATCGGAATTAACTTCTCATTCATTTTCTTTAATATCATTTTACAATATTATGTAAAGAATGTCAAAGAATTTGTCTAGTTAATTTATTGTAGCATGAAATAGACAGGTTGTGTATATAGTGGTTTGAGAGTTTAGTTATCCACAAGATATGGTATGCGTACCTACTTTTTAGATAGCAAAGAGGCGTTCGTCTGGGTAGACGAACGCCTCATGGAGATGCGTACTAGACGCTCGCGGGCTTCTCCTGCCCGTTGACCTCCTCTGCCTCGTGGGCGACCTCCGTGGTCGTCTCGTCTCGCAGGTGCCAAACGGTCTCCTCGTAGGGGCGCCAAGGGCGCATGCCGAGTAGGACCAGTGAGCACACGGCGCCAACGATCATGATGATGACCGTCGCGAAACGTGCATCTTCGAGAAGTTGGCTGCTGCCACCGTTGTTCCACGCCAGGTCCGCGATCAGGGTGATGATCAGGATGAACGTGAGGAGTGCGACGACGACGAGCGAGCAGAGCACGTACGAGAGCGTCTTGGCAAGGCTGTGGACCTCGCCATGAATCGATCGACGCTGCTCTTCCGTGGGTGCGACCTTCATCTTGGCACGTTCGCCGAGAACTCGGACGAAGTGAACGATTGCGACGGCGATCAGGATCACCATCGCCATCCAGGCGAAGGTCATGATGCAGGCGGCCATGTACTGCAGGGGTGAGAGGGGCATTCTTCATCCTTTCGTGGAATCAACATCATCCGGCGGCGCCGGCGATGGAAGAATACCTAAATTATAGCATAAGTAGTATAAAAAGTCAATATATTATGACATATATACTACTGTTAATGCCTGCAGATTGTACATATACTTTTTATTGTATTAGCGTGGGAAAAAGATTATTTTTTAGCGGTTTTACGCTTTGCGAAACGGCCCTTTGCCTCTGGTGCATCGGCAATCATTTGCTTCGCCTGTTCGTGAGTGATGGTCTTTGGGTCGGTGTCTTTAGGAATTTTGGCATTCTTCTTACCGTCGGTAATGTATGGACCATAACGGCCGTTGAGTACCTTTACGCCATCGCCAAAGTCGCTAATATTCTTCTCGGCTTCTGCTTTCAGCTTCGCTGTGTAGAGCTCGAGCGCTTCTTCGTGCGTAATAGTGTGCGGGTCGAGTGGTTTAATGCTCACAAAGAGTTTGTCGACTTGGATGTATGGGCCAAAGCGACCAATGTTGGCTTTGATTGGAAGGCCTTCTTTTGTCTCGCCAACTAAACGAGGAAGTTTAAAGGCTTTCAATGCTTCTTCGAGCGTGACAGTATCGACGCGGAACCCTTTTGGCATGGGAGCGAATTGAGGCTTCTCTTCGCTATCGGTGCCATCGGCATTCTTTGCTTCGCCAAGTTGCAACATTGGACCAAAGCGGCCAATGCGGGCGAAAATCATTTTGCCAGTTTTAGGATCGGTACCGATTTCGGTTGCTTGAGCAACTTGAGAGCGGTCGATGCCGCCGGAGTTCTCGATGAGCTTATGGAATGGCTGGTAGAACTTTTCGAGCATGACATTACGTGCGAGCGCACCGGTGGCAATTTGGTCGAATTCTTGCTCAACGTCGGCGGTAAAGCCGTAGTCGACGACCTGGCTAAAGTGTTCACCGAGGAAGTCGCTGATCATCATGCCAATCGATGTTGGGACGAGCTTGCCTTTGTCGGAACCGGTTTTTTCTTGAACAACTTCGCGCTCAACTTGTGACCCGGGTTTAACGGCGAGTGTAATAGCGTCGCGTTCTGTGCCTTCGCCTTCGCCCTTTTCGGCGTACCCACGAACTTGGACAGTATTGATGATGGTTGCATAGGTTGAAGGACGGCCAATGCCGAGCTCTTCAAGCTTTTTGACAAGCGAACCTTCAGTAAAGCGCGCTGGTGGGCGGGCAAATGTTTGACGCGCATCGGCGTGCTCGAGGGCGAGCTGGTCGCCTGAAGCCATAGCTGGAAGGATGTCTGGGTCTTTTTTACTTGCGCCGTATACCTTTAGGAAACCATCGAAGATAATAACCTCGCCCTTAGCTTCGAACTGGTACTTTGAGCCACTAATAGTAATGGTGACGACGGTCTTTTCAAGCTTTGCTGGAGCCATTTGGCTGGCGAGTGTGCGTCGACGGATGAGGTCGTAGAGCTTTTGGTCGTATTCGTTGCTACTTCCCTTTTCGTTGGCCATGTCAGTTGGACGAATTGCTTCGTGGGCTTCTTGGGCGCTAGCAGACTTGGTTTTGAATTGACGTACTTGTGAGTATTCTTCACCGAAGGCGCTTTTGATATAGTCGGCAGTTGCGGCGATAGCCTGGCCACTAAGAGTCGTGCTGTCGGTACGCATGTAGGTGATTTTACCTTCTTGGTAAAGCTTTTGAGCGCTCGACATTGTCGCGCGCGATCCAAAGCCAAGCTTGCTGTTGGCTTCCTGCTGGAGCGTACTTGTCGTAAATGGTGCACCAGGGTTGCGTGTGCCTGGGCTTGTCGTGACGTCAGACACTGTAAACTGTGCGTTCGAAAGGCTTTCGAGGAAAGTTTTTGCTTCTTCTTCGGTGTCGAAGCGTTGCGGAAGTTCCGCCTTTACGGTTGCACCGTCGTGGGTAAATTCTGCAGTTACCTTAAATTGGAATGATCCTTCAAAGCCTTGGATTTCGCGTTCACGTTCTACAAGAAGGCGTACAGCTGGTGATTGTACGCGGCCGGCAGATTTACCGCCCGGAACCTTTTGCCATACAACTGGGCTGAGTTCAAATCCTACTAAGCGGTCCAAAATTTGGCGGGCCTGTTGGGCTTGAACGAGCTGCATGTCGACGGTACGAGGGTTCTTCACCGCTTCTTCGATAGCGGGCTTGGTAATTTCGTGGAAGACAATACGGTTTGTCTTTTTAGGGTCGAGTTTTAGGACTTCGCAAAGGTGCCATGCAATGGCCTCCCCTTCGCGGTCTTCATCGGTTGCGAGCCAGACTGTTTGGGCGGTTTTGACGGCTTTTTTGAGCTCGCTGATGGTTTTCGTTTTCTCGCTATCAACTTCGTAAACTGTCGCAAAGCCATTCTTAACGTCGATTGGCGGTGTGCCATCTTTGGTTTTTTTGGCAATTGAACGAATATGCCCCACGCTTGAAAGCACGGTAAAATCCTTACCGAGGTATTTTTCGATTGTTTTTGCTTTTGCTGGGGACTCTACGATAACGAGATTTGATGACATATATATAAGTATACTCAGGCTTTCTAAATAAGTGCTTAAGTTATTCGGCTAAAGTGCCGTGTCTTGCACAACGCACGACTGTACACCACGTGCATATACTTTGTAAAGCGACACCCTTTAAAAAGAAGAACCCCCCGACCCAAAGGTCGGAGGGGCAGAATCATCTGCGGACTTCTTCTCAGGCGGAACGGACGACCGCTCGCTTGTCCGGCTTGGGCGCGATGTCCTTGCGAAGTTTCTTCGCCGTGACATGCAGCTCGTGGGATGCGGGTAGGAAGTGGGCCACGATGGCCTCGTAGAGAGCGACGAATCGCTTCTCGTACGTCTTCAGGTCGACCCATCGGTTCTCGGAGAGCACCTTGAGCAGGTAGCCCCCGATCTCGTATCTGATGTACGCGCCATGTCCCCCAGCCTGGAAGCTGCTGAGCCCGGCGCGTCCGTCGTAGGCGAGCCGCGTGAGCATCAGTGCCTCGGTCTCGTATCCGGGAATCGGAAAGCCCGAGACGCATCGTTGCTCGATCGGAGTGCTGACGAGTCCGAGCTTGCGCCCGAGCGTGATGTAGGACGGTTCTGGTCGGTTGACGAGCAGCGTGCTGGCGTTGGCCTTGTCGAGCGTCGGAATGATCGTCTCGAGCAGGTCTCGCAGCAGAACGGTGTCGTCGGAGAGACGGCTGTAGTAGCGGTTCATGAAGTGAGGGTCGGTTCCCATTGTGGTCCTTCTGTGTGAAGTCTTGCAGATGAATTCTGGTGCATCCGCGAGGCGGATTGCCTCAGAGCGGAATGTAATCTACTATAGCATAAACTGTATGGAAAGTCAATTTTACCGCGCGAGAATCCAACGTCCTCCACTACTGTGAATAAGCCCTTTGAGCTCCATGAGGGTAAGCGTCTGGAGGAGCTGAGAAACAGCGAGCTGAGTCGTACCAGAAAGTTGGTCTGTATCGAGCGAACTTCGTGCTAAGGCTTCGATAATTGTCACTTCATCGCTTGTATCGCCAAGCGGGAGCTGGACCTGCTTGAGTTTCAGGCTCGGCGCAATAATATCGAGAACGTCTTGCGCGTTCAGGAGTACATGCGCCCCCTCCTGAATCAAGCGATTTGGCCCGGCAGACAGTAAGCTCGTAATAGGTCCAGGTACGGCGAATACTTCTTTATTTTGAGTAATGGCATGAGTGACTGTTGAAAATGTGCCACTACGGTCGGTCGCTTCAGTCACAATAACCGCATCGGCGAGCCCGCTCACTATACGGTTGCGAGCAAGAAAATGGTATTTATGCGCGTCGATACCCTCGGGCTGCTCACTAATAATTGCTCCACCCTGCTTTATGATCCTTTCGGCTAGTTGTACATGACCGGCCGGATAAATAGTATGAAGCCCGCTCGCCATAATTGCGATGGTTATTCCGCCCGCTTCAAGGGCTGCTTCATGGGCAATGGCGTCAATTCCATATGCCAAGCCGCTCACGATGATGACTCCCCTTTTTGCAAGCTCGTACGCAAGCTTATGGGTCACCTCTTTGCCGTAACTGGTCGGTTTACGCGAGCCAACAATTGCGACTGTCGGTACGCGCGTATTGGGTAAGGTCCCAGCAACGAAGAGCTGATTTGGCATTCCTTCGTAGTTACTAAGAACAGAGGTGAAACCGCTTATTCCTATACTTTGTCTATTGATTTTCCCTATTTTCATGTCTACCCTCGAATAACTATTGACATGACGTCAACTAGGTGCTATAATGACATACGATTGATACAGCGAACACCGCTTATCAAGCACCTTATACCCCCTATTTCTAACGGTAGTTACTATTTATAGTACTGCCAATGTTAGGTAGTGTGCAAGGCGCTTTTAAAGTACCTACCCTCCACTTTTCTGGCTTGAGAATTCATTCTTCGACAGCTTTGCATGCTTACTAATCCCTTTAACACCGGTTCTTCGGAGCTGGATCCCGTTTAAAGAACAATTCATGGGTGACTATTCAGTAGTGGTTGGGACTCTGCGAGGTTCAACCAGGCGCGCACCATCATAGTTATCGGTCGCGACGCTTCATCGGAATTGTTCTGGGTGGGTTAAAGGGCAAAATGGCGCCAGGTGATGCCCACCCTTACCTGGCGCCTTTTTGTTTGGAAAAAATAGGGCTAACGGTGACTACTTGGTTCAATAGTACCAATAATAAACTGGTCAATTAGTCTAAAGATAGTTGAATCAATTTGAGTCTTGAGCAGTTCAGTTTCTTTTTTTGTAAAAGCACTCAAAACGAAATGCGCATCATCGATTTGGTCGCGGAGTTCATTCCATACGCCAATACGAAGGCGCCAGTATACAGGCCCTAGATGGGCATTGAGGCTCTTAATGCCATTATTCCCCGCATCACTTCCCTTCTCGCGTACACGTACCGTGCCGAACGGCAGGGCGAGTTCGTCGTGAATAACAAGGACGTCCTTTGCTGGGTCGAGCTTATAGAAGTCAACGAGGGTTCGCGCAACAAGTCCCGTATCGTTATAGAACGACTGAGGCTTTACTAGCAAGACTTTCTCTTCATTGAGCTGAAGTGTGGCGATTTCCGCCTTATACTTTGGCTCTGTGCGCCAGCTTGCAAGTTCACGCTTAACAAGCGCATCAAGCACTATAAACCCGACATTGTGACGAGTGCGAGCATATTGAGCGCCGGGATTACCTTGGGCAAAAATGAGTTTCATAACTGAGGTCTATTGTAGCAGAACATTGCTTTTTTATTGTGTTTATGGTATAATCTGCATTACAGACTTGACCACCACGATGTTTTCATCTGAGGTGCCGAGCTGGGCACCTACTACTCTGAAGGAGCACGATGCTTAACCAGGACAGCCTTCTGCCCGAGGCAGGAGTTATCTCGTTGATCGGGTTTGCCACGTTCGTGGTAATCCTGCTTCTCGAGCTGCACTACCGACGTTCGTACAACACCCTGACCCTTCCCGAGGAGGAAGAGGTCGATCGATTCACGTACGCTCGTCTCGAGGAGCGTGGCGAGGAGCTCTACAATGAGCGCAAGGAGGCCAATGGGCACGAACAACTGCGCAGTTTAATGCTGCTGGTCGTGCTGGGGTTTCTTCCCTGGGGGGTCTTCTACGTGATCGCGTCGGCGCCTGGTATCCTCGGAGACCAGCTGCTGGTGACGATCATGATTATCATCTCCTTCGCACTCGCTTGCGCTACGACGGCACTCATGCTGGACCTCCTGGTCCAGTCGGCGCGCTGGTGGTACAAGGCCGAGAAGCCGGAGAAGAAGCAGCCCAAGGTCGCCGCGGCGCATCGTCGCGGCGCGAAGCTGTTCACAATTCAAGAGTAGCAGGTGAAAACCGCCCCTTCGGGGGCGGTATTCGCTTTTTAGGGCCTTTATTCTTCTTCGTCTGCGACTGGCGCTTCAGTTTTTGCGGTATTTTCGGCCTGAGCAGCTTTTTCGCGATTGGCTTTAATTTGCTTTTCATCGCGGAAGCTAAACTTGATAGCGGTTCCGACAAAGTCGAATTCTTCGCGCATGACGCGTTCGAGGTGTCGCTTGTAACTCCAGTGAAGGAACTTGAGGTTTGAACCGTAAATAACGAACCACGGTGGTGATTGGTCGGTTTGTACCATATAACGAAGACGTGGGTGCGTGTTCTTGAGGCCTGCTGGCGGGTGACGAGAAACAGTCTTTTGGAGGAGATCGTTCAACTTACGAGTCTTCAGCTCTTGTGTACGACGGTCCTGGATTTCAAGAATAAGATCAAAAAGCTTTGAGACATTCTGGCCAGTGACGGAACTGGTGAAAATAAGTGGAGCCCAAGGAACGAAGTTGAATGTTTGAGAAATCTTCGGCGCAAGTGCGTCGCGAGTGTAGGCGTCTTTACCCATAACGCTATCCCACTTACTAATAACAACCACGAGGCCCTTACCTGCTTCGTCGATAATACCGGCAAGGCGTTGGTCGAGCTGGGTGTTGAGCTCGTTCACGTCCATAAGAAGGAAGCAAATGTCACTCTCTTCAATTGCTTGAAGCGTACGAAGGACACTGAACTTTTCAATACCGACTTCTTGCTTGCCCTGGCGGCGAACACCAGCGGTGTCGAGAAGTTCAATTGCTTGTCCCTTGTACTTAATAGGGACACGGTTAATGTCGCGGGTGGTCCCGGCGATATTAGCTACAAGTGCCTGTTGCTTACCGGCGAGTGAGTTAAAGAGATTACTCTTTCCTACGTTCGGACGACCAATGAGTGAAACACGGACAACGTCGGTCTCCTCACGTTCGGTGCGTGCTGGCAAGAGTGCTGTAAGGGCGTCGAGAGTTTCTTCGATACCTTGTGTGTGTTCAGCACTGGTGCGGATAATTTCTTTAATACCAAGACGGCGGAATTCTTCAATAGGAAGACTTTCCTTGAGGTCAGCCTTGTTAAGAAGCAGGAGAACAGGCTTCTTGCTGCGAAGGGCCTTCTTTGCAACGATACGATCCTCGTCACCTATGTATTCGGTGCTGTCGACAACAACAAGAATGGCGTCAGCTGCATCGGCAGCTTCGGTGATCTGCTCTTGAATAGAGGCTTCAAATTCGTCGTTAGGGTCTTTAAGACCGGCGGTGTCAACGAGCCAGAATTGGTGGTCGCCATAGTTTACCTTGCCGAGAACGTTGTCGCGAGTAGTACCAGCTTCACGCGCAACAATTGCTTGCTTCGATCGAACGAAACGATTAAAAAGCGAACTTTTTCCTGCGTTCGCTCGTCCAATAATCGCAACTGTTGGGAGTTTTGTGGCCATAACAGAGGTAATTGTAGCATAGTTTCGGGGTTTTGGCGAGCGTAAGCGGTAACAATACTATCGGTTGTGATTGAAGTGCGCGTGAACGGCAAGTTGCCCGGCCCAAATTGAGAACTTTTCGAAAATCGGATCGGCGACGAGCTCTCCATCTATAATGCGGACTGCCTCACACCCCTTCACCGGGTTGGGTTCAATGGTTGGGTCGATGATCTCAATACTTGTTTGGTGCGGATTAACTGCAAATGCTGTACTTGGTCGGTTAAAAATGAGAGCATCGGACGCATCTGATGCAAGACGGGCGCCGAGTGCGTGCGCCATTACGGTGCCGTGGCTACTCGCAATCTCAAGGGCCTGCTCCTTTGGAATTGAAGCGTGACGCGCCAGGGCAGGAATGACGAGGCGTGCGACGTCGCTCATGCCGTATAAGAATACATCTTCAGCTCCTGATGCTTCGCCTGCCGCCTCTCGGTACGCCTGAGCTACGTGTCGCTTTGCTGTGAGTGCGAGTCGTGAAGGCTTGGGAGTTTCAAATGTGGCATACGCCTCTTCTGGGTCGGGGAACTCACCAAGGGTAAATCCAATAAACCTGCGCCCTTCGCGCATTTTGTAACCAGCAGTATCTACTTCTCGCTCACCGAGTGCCATATAACGTATTTATATAACGAATATAAGTATTAGTCAATTTTAGAGATAGCTTCAAACGAACCGGCTTTGAGTTCGTTCAATGCGTAAGGGCCAAAACTTGTGCGGTGGAGCTTTCGCACACCGTACCCAAGCGCCAAGAAGGTGCGACGAATCTGGCGATTGCGTCCTTCGTGCATGGTAACTACCCAGTCTTTACGGGTATCATCTTTACGTTCGAGGCTCAGCTTGCTTGGCCCGTCTTCGAGTTGAATGCCGTGATCGCTAATCATTTGCTGGTGGAGCGGTTCAAGCGGTTTATCAAGGGATACATCATACGTCTTCACTTTGTAAAACTTAGGATGAGTCATTTGATAGGCGAAATCGCCATCGTCGGTAAGAATTAAGAGACCGCTACTATCTTTGTCGAGACGACCGACCGGCTTAAGCGAGTGGAATTCAGCTGGCAATAGTGAATAAAGTGTTGGATTGTCACCTTGTTGCTTGCGAGAAGAAACGTAACCTTCGGGTTTATTGAGCGCTAAGTAGGTGTAGCTTGCCTTTTCGGTAACCAATTTACCCCTTACATATACTGTTTGACCCGTTTCTACTCGGCCACCCAGCTCTGCCCTATTGCCATCAACAATAACAGAACCTGCTGCAATCAGGTCGTCAGACTCGCGTCGTGAAAGACCGAGATGAAATGCTAAATATTTATTAAGACGTTCGCTCACTTACCTAGTATACCAATACTACGCAGTCGGAGGTACTGGCGGAATGCCTTGGTTTGGAGAATTGGTGTCACTGAGCGCCTGTTCGATTTGGCTGGCGATGTCGACGGTACCAGGTGCGGCTGCAGGATTTGTAAGCGGTTCAATGACGCGTTCGCCTAGTGAGGCTGGCGCTGGAGACGAGAACGGTGCTGTAGGTTGCGGAAGAGGCATCGGGTTTGGAGGAAGCTCAGACAATGTAGTTGGGGCTGCGGCTGGCGCTGGCGCCGGAGCTGGAGCGAATGGTTGCGCAAAGGCAGCAGGCGCTGGGTCGGCTGGTGCTGGTGGGAATGGCGCTGGTGCTGGAATAGGCTGTTCAAATGCGGGTGCTGGAGCAGCTACTGGCTCTGATACAAAAGGAGCTGGAGCGGGTGCTGCTGGCATGCCGTATGGTGAAGCGGGGTCTATAGCAACTGGTGCTGCTGGTGCGGCAATTGGCTCTGGTGTAAATACGGGAGCGGGTGCCGGAGCAACAGGTTCGGGTACAAAAGTAGGCGCTACAGGGGCGGCACTGACAACTGGGTCGGCTGGTGCTGGCGCCGGAGCTGGAGCGAATGGCTGCGCAAAGGCAGCAGGCGCTGGGTCGGCTGGTGCAGAGACTGGTGCTGACGTGTCGACAGGAGTCGCTGGCGCTGGTGTTGCTGCGGCTACGCCGATACTATCGCCGAGTACGTCGTGAACTGTACGGACGACGTCTTCAATGCCAACCTGTGACTTTACGAGATAGCGATCAGCACCAAGTGCTTCGCCGCGAGCGCGCTGGTCGTCGCTTGAAAGCGCGGTCATCATAATCACCTTTACGTCTTTTGTTTCAGACGTACTGCGAAGAATGTCGAGCATATCGAAGCCGCTGATCTTCGGCATCATTACGTCACTCACGATAAGGTCAGGACGCTCTTTAATTGCCATAGCGAGTGCTTCTTCGCCGTCGCCTGCTGAAACAATTTCATACCCTTCGGCCATTAAGCGAACGCCATAAATTTCGCGTAGGCTCTTGTCGTCTTCTACCAATAGGATTTTTGCCATAATTACCTTTATTCTACCTAAGTACTTTTAAAATTACCATACCTCTTATGGTTATGGCCTCGATTGAGGTGTAACATTCCCGCGCTGTTGTTGCGCAAGAGCTTCGAGTTGTCGGACACGTTCATTGATTTGTTCACGCGTGAGCGTCTCGCCACGAGGAACGGTTGTCGCTGGAGCGACCTGGGGTTGTGTGGGCTGTGCTGCAACTGGGGCGATTGGCATAGGTTGCACCTGAGGGACTTGTGGTGCTACTGGTGCTGGCGCAACTGAAGGCTGTACCATTTGTCGGCTTTGGAGCTGATCTTGAACCGTCACGGCTTGAACTGGTTGCGCGACTGGAGCTATCGGTACAGAAGGCGCGAGGGGTGCGACCTGTACGACTGGCTGAGGCGTGGTAACCGGGATAGAAACTGGAGCTGGCGCAGGTGCTGGTGTATTCACAAAAGTAACAGGAATCGAAGTGCTTGGAGCTGCCGGGGTAACTGGAGCGACAGGGACAAAGGGCTGTGCTGCGGGTTGAGGTGTGGGTGCTTGTGCGAGTTGGCGGTCCTGCTCTTCCTTCAAGCGTGCGGCCTCCTGGCTATCGATGCGAGGCAGCTCGACGAAGAATGTACTTCCAGAGCCAAATACGCTTTCAACCCACAGGCGGCCTTGCATAGCTTCAACCAGGCGACGGCAAAGATAGAGCCCTAGGCCAGTACCGCCAATTGACTGGCGGTCCATATTTTCGACTCGATAGAATTTTTGGAAAAGGTGTGAAATATCTTCAGTTGGAATGCCGAGGCCAGTGTCTTTAATGCTGACCACTACCTTATCCTCGGTGCCTGTCACATCAACGCTCACGGTTCCTTGAGGTGTATATTTAATTGCATTTTCAATAAGGTTATTGAGTACTTCGCGAATGTGGTCATTGTCGAGATTTACAAAGTAAACTGGCATAACTTTCTTAATACCGCGTTCCGTTCCATTGCCTTCACCAGGGACGAAGTTAAGCTGTAGGCCTTTATCGATTGCCTTTTGAGTGAGACCCTCGACAATTGTTTGTGTAAACGGTACGACATCGACAACTTTTGGTGCATTCGTCAGGCGGCCATCTTCAGACTTTGAAACATCCAAGAGGTCTTGGAATAATCGTCCGAGGTGTTCGGCTGCTTCGTGCGCTTTCATGATGAAGTCACGAGCTTTCGAGTCGATAGTGGCGGTTGCAGGGTTAAGCGCCAGACCTAAGTATCCTTCGATTGAAGCGACGGGTGTACGCATTTCGTGGCTGGCCGTGCTAATAAATTCAGCTTGTTCGCGTTCTTCGGCGCGCTCGTTGGTGACGTCTCGGAAGACGGCAATTGCACCGGCGCCCGGGTCGCCAATTGGCGTTGCAACCAATGCTACTGAGATTTTCTTACCAGAATTCGTGACAGCTAGAAGTTTGCTTCCCCTTGCCTGTTGGTTCGTATTGAGGACTTGTTGAATTGGATCTTGCGACGGATCGAGCTCTTGGCTGTTAAGGTCGGTGAGTTTGAGGATTGATTTGTAACTGAGCATAAGAGCATCTTGCTTACCCCATCCAAGAATTTCTTGTGCGGCCGGGTTGATTAGTTGAATCACGCCCTTGCCATCGACGGCAACCACCCCGTCACCGATGGCGTTAATAACAATTTCTGATTTTGTTGCAACTTCAGAGAGTTGGTTAGCGAGACTTTTCACGTTACGATTGGCGAGTTCTTCCGATTCAGGAGTTTCGCGCCATACAACAAGTCCAGCGATAAGCGGCAGTATGCTGCTCATCACAACGAGTACAATCGTTTCAGTTGGAAGGCCTTGTGCAAGATAATCACCAGCAACATATGAGCCGATCATGACGATAATTGGTACCCATCCATATGCTCCAAAAATAGGCGCAATGAACACCGTCAGCGCCCAGAGTACTAAGAACCCAGATTCTATACCGCCAGTACTCTGAACAAGGTATGCGGTGGTAATGGCGAACACTGCGTATGTGATGAAGGCGGGTAAAAACGAAGTTGTTTTCTTGGCAAGAATAAACAATACGACGCTCGCGATAGCAACAGCGGCACCTCCGACAGCACCGATTATATCGCTCGTTACCGATGCGGGAACATATTGAATATCAAATGCTTTTAAAACAAAGAGGGTCACGTATCCGAGGGATATGACAAAAAGCGCGACGTACAGACGACGATACCAGATATGCGACAGTCGGAGCGGTGTCATGAATTTTCTAGCCTGCCTACCCTTTTAATTCTTATGGTTAGTATGACTGATGAAGGTCGACATTTCAAGGTATATTCGAGCTGTCGGAATTTCCTTTATTATAAGAGTATGGCGTTTAACCATTATGCAAAGATTAAGCGAATTCTAGAGAGCTACACCAATTGGCGTGTGGTTCGTATTAACGAGCCCACTTCCGCCAAGAACTTCAAAGGCGAAACTCGACACTTCGACCATTATTACCGAGTTATTGATGAGGCTGGCGCCCCTATTAAATACTGTAAGTTTCAACAACTTGATCGATTTGCTCAGGCCTTAGGCTTGTCTGTCGATGACTTCTTCGTCGAAGAGATTTGAGCAGGCCACCACGAACGATTACCAAGTTCATAGATAATTGCTGGAACAAGGAGTGAGCGCACGAGTGTGGTATCGAGGAGCACGCCGAATGCGACGACAAAAGCGAGTTGTAGAAGGAACAAAATCGGAATAACGGCAAGTGCAGCGAAGGTTGCGGCGAGCACGATACCTGCTGAAGTAATAACTCCACCGGTAACGATCAGACCAATAAGCACACCTTTTCTTGTGCCCGAGCGAAGCGACTCTTCGCGAACACGCGTCATGAGGAAAATATTGTAGTCGATACCGAGCGCTACGAGGAATATAAATCCATACAGCACAACTGATGGGTCAGCCCCGGGAAGCCCCATCGCATTAAAGACGAGAGCCGAAACACCGAGTGTTGCAGTGAACGAAAGTACCGTTGTGATTAGCAGAATAATCGGCGCCAGAATTGAGCGCAGGAGCAACATCAGGATAATTGTAATCACAACAAGCACCGCCGGGAGGACAACTGCCCTATCGTGTTCGGCGCTGGTCTTTGTATCGAGTTGCGTTGCTGTTGGCCCACCGATAAGAATTGCTTCGTCGATAGCGTGGAGCTCATCTCGCATCTGCACAATAGTCGCTTCCGCTTCCGGAGAGTCTGCCGCATTTTGGAGGGTGGCTTCAATGAGTACGTCCCCTTCGACAATTTTTGGCGACGCTGCGTTGAAAATTGGCGAATCAGCTTGCGGCCCTGTTAAAGGCAGACTGCCGGACGGTGAGTTGTCCGCTCGCATTGAAACCGATGCGACGCCATTGATTGAGTTGAGGGTGTCGATAGCTGCGGCGAGGTCTTGTGATGGAGCGATAATTTGTGCAGGTGTGCCAGAACCTCCCGGGAAATGCTCGTCAATCACTGCTTGACCGTCGCGCGCATCAGAACTGCCGAGAATGAGGTCACTTTGAGCTACGCCATCTGCTTTCAGTTGAATGATACCGAGTGATAAGACGATGAGGAGTGCAGTTGAAGTAATCCAGATGACGCGTGAGCGCTTTTTTACAAAACGAGCAACGCTTGGCCAAAGACCATTGGTTTCGATTGCCGAGGTTTGTGTACTCGAGAACTTTGGTGCCCGTGGCCAGAAAGCGACACGACCAAAGAGCATAAGGAGACTCGGCAAGAATGTAAGCGTCGCAATGATAGCGAGCGCGATACCGATTGCTCCGACTGGTCCGAGGGCTTTATTTGAGCTTAGGTCCGATAGGAGCAAACAGAGCAACCCGGCAATCACCGTTCCACCGGCGGCAATAATTGGCTCAAGTGAGCGCTTCCAGCTGGCAATAATTGCCCTGTAGACTTCTTTGTGGCGCGTGAGTTCTTCGCGGTAGCGCGATACAAACAAGAGTGCGTAATCTGTTGCCGCGCCAATCACAAGGATAAAGAGAATTCCTTGCACCTGACCGTTGAGTGCAATCACACCTGCATCGGCAAGGTAATACACAACGAGAATGGCAGCACAGAGTGCAAACATCGAGTTAATAAGTACGATGAACGGCAAGATCGGCGATCGATATACGAGCAGAAGAATGATGAATACGACCGTGAGGGCAACGCCAAGTAAAATACCATCGATGCCCGCGAAGGCCTTGCCAAGGTCGTTCAAGAACCCAACAGGCCCTGTGACGTGGTAGTTTGTTGATAGCCCCGCCTCATCGATTGTCGCGCGAATTTCTGGAACGAATTCACGGTAATCAGCATCGCTTGTCATATTCACAAGAACGAGCGCTGCTTGGCCATCTTCGGATGGGATTGGTGGCGAGATTGCCCCGTTTACTCCCTCGATAGTGATGAGGTCTTGGGTTGTCGTGCTAATCTCTATGAGTTGTTCTTTTGAGAGCTTCTCTCCCCCATCGTCAAAAACTAAAATAGCGGGAATTGAGTTTTCATCTTGGAACTTTTTGAGTTCTTTTGTTACTTGTGTCGACTCGGCGCTCGCAGGAAGAAACGTCGTTTGATCGTTACTGGCGACATCGCCAATCTTTCCAAAGTAAGGCCCGCCGATACCGCCAACAATAAACCATACAAGGATGAGAAGTCCTGGAATAAGGATTCGGACGTATTTAGGAATAGTCTTCTTAGGAGCGGTCATATATTTAGTATAGCAGTGCTAAATGTATTGAGCGGTGAGAGATTCTTTAACATTTTTGAGGTCGTTTGGTACACCTTCGAAGAGTACGGTTCCTCCGCGCTTACCGCTCTCTGGTCCCATATCGATAATCCAGTCGGCTTGGCGAATGACATCGAGGTTGTGTTCAATCACAATTACAGTATTGCCGCCGTCAACGAGCCGATTCATGATGTCCAGAAGGTGCTGGATGTCTGAGGTGTGGAGGCCGGTTGTTGGCTCGTCCATGACGTAGATGCTCCCCTTCTTGTGAAGTTCGCTGGCGAGCTTAATGCGCTGACATTCACCGCCAGAGAGTGTGCTGAGCGGTTGGCCGAGGCTCAGATAATCAAGTCCTACATCGTTCATGGCTTGGAGCTTTTTATTCACGTCTTTATTGTCGAAGAACTCGAGTGCTTCAGCGATGGTCATGTTGAGCACTTCGATAATGTTTTTGCCGTTGAGCGTGTATTGCAATACTTCTTCTTTATAGCGGGTGCCTTCACAGATTTCGCACACAAGTTTTGCTTCTTCGAGGAAAGCGAGGTCGGTTGCAACGTAGCCAGTCCCCTGACAGTTTTCACAAGCGCCCTTCGAGTTAAAGCTAAAGAGTGAGGCATCAACTGAGTTAGCGGTTGCGAAGCTTTTTCGAACGATATCCATAATACCTGTATAGGTGGCTGGGTTTGAGCGACTATTTACCCCTACGGCCGATTGGTCGATCACGATTGCTTCTGGGTGGGCATTTACGAAAGTTTGGTTAATGAGTGAGCTTTTGCCCGACCCTGCTACGCCCGTAATGACGTTCAGTACGCCTGTTGGAATTGAAACGCTGACATCTTTGAGGTTGTTGATGTTAGCGTGCTCAATCGGGATTGCACCGGTTGCCTTTCGCGGCTCGGCTTTGAGTGGCAACTCTTGGCTGAGGAACTTTCCAGTCAGTGTATCGGCTTCGAGGAGCTCGCTATAACTGCCTTCGAAGACAATCTCGCCACCATGTGAGCCGGCTTTTGGTCCAACGTCAATAATGTAATCGGCAACTTTAATGACGTCTGGGTCGTGCTCGACAACGATGACGGTATTGCCTTGGTCGCGTAGCTGTTGCAGTAGGTCGTTGAGGCGGTGTACGTCACGCGGGTGAAGTCCAACACTTGGTTCGTCGAAGATATACATAACGTCACTGAGCGTGCCGTTGAGGTACTTCACGAGTTTCACGCGCTGCGATTCACCACCAGAAAGCGTATCGGTAACGCGGTCAAGGCTGAGGTAATCGAGGCCAATTTCAATCAGGCTTTGCAGGCGGATTTTGAGCATGTCGGTTACCGGTTTGAGCTCTGGCTCGTTGATGTCTTGGATGACTGCAAGAAGCTCGTCAATTTGCAGCGCAGAAAGCTCGGCGATATTGTGGTCGTTGATTTTGCTGGCGAGTGCTTCTTGACTCAGGCGTGCGCCGTGGCATGATTCACAGGGTCCCATTGTAATGAATGGAACGATAGATTTTTGCGTACGCTCGGCGAGAGTTTTAATGTCACGCTTAATATACTTGCGGGTAAATTGGTCGACAATCCCTTCGTACTTAATACTGAAACCACCGACATCTACCTTGAAAGATTCTCCGTGAAGCAGGTCGTGCATTTCTTTTTCTGAATAGTCAGCGAGTTTTTTATCGGCATCGAACAAGCCAGATTTGACGAGGAGCTTCCAGCCCCAGCCCCCTACTTTGTATTCACCAAACAACACAGCACCTTCGTTGAGTGATTTGGTCTTATCGAAAGTGATGTCGAGGTTCATGCTCATCATTTGGCCGAGCCCGCTACAGGTTTGGCACATGCCCTGCGGGTTATTGAACGAGAAGAAATAACCATGCCCTAGGTTTGGTTGACCGCCTTTCGCGAAAAGCGTTCGAAGAATTGGCGCGATGTCGGTGACCGTTCCGACCGTCGAGCTCGAGCCGCCGCCGAGGCGTTTCTGGTCAACAATAATAGCCATAGTGAGGTTTTGAAGTACATCAGCTTCAGGTTGTTTCACCTTCGGAAGGAAGTTGCGTACGAAAGCACTGAAGGTTTCATTGAGAAGGCGCTGGGCTTCAGCCGCAACGGTATCGAATACAATCGATGATTTACCAGAGCCAGACACTCCTGTGAAAATGGTAATCTGCCGCTTTGGAATGCGCAGGCTTACGTTCTTGAGGTTGTTTTCGCGCGCTCCCTTGATCTCGATGTATTCTTGCATCTCTTAATAATAGCAAAGAAAAAAGCCCATCCGATGGATGCGCTGCTTTCGTGGTGACCTCACGGAGAATCGAACTCCGATTACCAGGATGAGAACCTGATGTCCTAACCGTTAGACGATGAGGCCAAATTGTGAGCGAATTGCATTTTGGAGGTGTACCTTCAAAATCAATTCCGAGCAATTTGGCCGTATATCCGAAGGATATGAGGCCCTTGCTACTCGAAACATTCTACCAAAAACCCCTCTCCCTGTCCACCTAGAGCACGTAAAACAAAGAAGTCCCAATAAGAATCAATAGCGCCAAAACACCCGCACACGCCACCTTTAAGCCAGACGGCAATTTTGGAGATGACCAGATATAAACAAGAATCAGGCTATACAGAATACTGAATGCAAAAACAGTCCCAGCCACAACGAGCATGTCAATCGCCTCTTCTCCTGTATGAAGCGGCTCAGTTAAAAGGAATATTCCGTGGAGGCTCATACCTAGAAGTATGAGAAGAATAAAAATGAATGGCCAAGCCCTGACGCCATGAGTGTAAAAAATCTTGTAACCAAATTTAAATGTCCGATACGATACGTAGATGAGCGCGCCCATAACAATAAGGAGCGGAAGCATCAGGAAGCCAAGCTTATCGATATTAATATAGTTTGCTGTCAGTGTCGAAAGGAGCGTAACGAGCACAAAAGGCAGCGGGATAAAGATTCCAATTGGAACAAACCATTTGCGAAGCGATAAGCTAATACGCAACTTCTCTTCCTCTCGCCTTTTCTCGCGTTCATCGCGCGATATAAGCTCAGCACCTTCCCATTCTTTGTGGGCATGGGGGTAGATTGTCGTAAGTTCGCTACGATCACCGAGTTGCTCGATATTTCTTAGCGTATCGTTGTCGGGCGCATCAAGGCGATGGTCTCGGTCCATGGCTATTTATTGAGCTGCTCAATCACAGAAAGAAGTTTGCTTGGGGTGATCTCCGCCTTAATGAGGTAGGCGTCGGCGCGAGCCTCCATGGCCATGCGTGATTCGTCGTCTTGTTCGAAGTTGGTGAGAACGATCACGCGCGAGTTTGGAATCAAATCTTCTGAGCCGCGAAGTGCCTCGAGGATTTCACTCCCCCGTCGCTCAGGGAGCATGACATCGAGCAGTACAAGGTCGTACTGTTTATTACGGGCTGCGATGAGCCCATCGTTACCGTCGACCATCCAGTCAACTTCGTAGCCAGCTTTTTTCATACTGCGCACATACATTTCACCAATAAATCGGTCATCTTCGACAATAAGAATGGTTTTAATCGCCACGGTCTAGCCCCTATACATATTATGGTTTTTGATCCAGCTGCCGTCGCTGCTAATCAAGGTTTCGTTACCATTATTACCCTGTTTGATTTTGTCCGCAACTATTTTGTACGTCGGAAGGGTTACGACGAAGGTTGAGCCGCGCCCATCTTCGCTACGTACGCTGATGTTCCCCCCATGAGATTCGACAATCGCCTTACTAATGTAAAGGCCAATTCCAGTACCGGCGACAGTTTCTCGTGATCGGTGTGAGCGGTAGAATTTTTGGAACAAGTTACTGACGACACTTGAAGGCATACCGATACCGTGGTCTTCAACAATCCATTCAACGGCATCGCCCTTTGACACGGCACTGACATTAATAGCGCCGCCTTCGTTACTGTACTTAATGGCGTTGTCGATGAGGTTTCCAAATACTTCTCCGAGACTTGCTGTGTCGGCCGCAACGGTTGGGAGTCCGTCGGGAATGTTCACACTCAGCATACGGTTCTGTGAACTCGCACGAAGCCCCATGTCGTCGCGAATTGTGTCGTACACGGCACCAATCGTCGTTTCAGCAAGGTGCATGCGTAGGTGCCGACGGTCGTATCGCGAAGTATTAAGAATGTTATTAATGTATCCAGAAAGTCGATTGGCTGATACCGCAAGCCGGCGGAAAAGTTCTTTTTGATCTTCCTGTAGTACGCCAGAAAGTTCGTCACCAAGTACATCGATGTACCCGCGAATAACGGTAATTGGTCCGCGCAGTTCGTGGGCCGCAAAAGCAATAAAGTCGAGTTCTTCTTCGCCAATTTCGTATAGGTGCGTGCGGTCAATGAGCGTAATCACCATCTCGCTTTCGGTTCCCTTATTGTACGAAGCAATGACGTCAAAGAAACGGCGATTCTCTTCGTTGGGGAGTTTATTTGGAATGCGTGGCCACGTTTTTTCAGCATGTACCGAACTGTGCTCGCATTCATCCCACCATTTTTCAAGCGTATCGTTCTCGCCGAATAGAAGGTCGAGCGACTGTACGCCACTTGTATCTACTTTTAGCGGTGTTGCTTTGCTGGCATAAGTAATAGTTCGACTCTGATTCATGATGACAAAGCCGCAGATCGCCTGGTCGAGTGCAGTATTAAGCACACTTTGCATATTGGCGGTTGGAGTTTGTGAGGCGCCAGGTATTGGTGTCGCTTCCTCATCGATTGGGTCTTTCAATTCAGATGCGAGTTGGTAAACGGTTTGGAGGACCGGCTTAAAGCCGCTCTTTTCAAATTGCGCTTCGTTTGGATTTGGTGGCGTTGTATTAGTTGGCTCGCCTGCGACGTGCACGAGCGCGGCAAGCAGATGCTTCACTGGACGAGCGACGAAGTGGTAAATAATGACTGATGCGACGATTCCAAGAATACTCTGCGCAACAAGCGTTGCGGTGAATCCGAGTGGATTGTCATTAAAGAATCCAGATGAACTGAGGAGTGCAGCGAGGGCAATAAGAATTACCACCTGCAAAACGATAATCAGAACGACTGAAGCCCGCTTAAAGCGGGGCATAAAGTCTTTTACGAGCTGTGGTTTTGCCTTGAGAGGGTTTACTGCCATGTGATTGCCTTGTTGTTTGGAACGGCGGTAATCCAAGTCTGACCACGCGCTAGTGGAACATCCTTACCTTCGGCGTCCTTGAATGTAATTTGTGCAGTTTTGCTTGGCTTGCTCCAAGTCACTTCTTGTACGGTACCATCTTGGAAAATATAAGCTGTGCCGTTACCGACAGCGTTGATGTTCTCTCGATAGCCGTCTTCAAGAACGGTCGACTGCGTGACACGCATAGCGATAACGGTGCGAGGGCTAATTTGGCCGCTTTCACGATCTATGTGTGCTTTTCCACCGACCGAACGGTCGTAGGTATTTGTTGTCGCATTGTAGGCGTAGGTGCTGTTGTAGCTCGGGCTGCTTACGGTGACGCTGATGCTCGTCGCATTTGGAGCTGTACTCGCCGCACTATCTTTTCGAGTAAAGCCCGTAAAGGTTGATGAGGTGTACCCCTTCTTCGCGTTGAGCGCGTCAAGTTTCTCGAAACTCGTGTATACGTTGTGCGGAGCGTAGCGGTCGGTTGCGCGCCAGTATGAGCCGGCATTAAAGAACTGGTCGATGTCACGGTAGCTTCCGTTGCGGATTTCTTTAAGGGCGCCTGCGCTTCCGCCAATATGTGCAACACTTGCATTAAAAGCTGCGACCCAATCGACGTAATACATTCGAACACTGCGAACAGGTCCGATCATTTGCGGCTTTTGCTCTTGGTAAAGAACGAGGAAACGCGTAATGCCGCCCTCGGCAATGGCTTCGAAAACGACACCACTATCTTTTAGCCCTGACTGTGGGCGGGCACTTGGGCTGTTTTCAACCATCACGGCGGTGACGGGCTGCTTCGTTGCGACTTCATCTTTTACGAGGCTCCCTGTGAGAGGAGAATAGTATTTAACTGGCTCTGGTTCAGGTTCTGGCGCAGGAATATCGCTTACGCGCGCTGTTTCGACAGGCTTTGGATTCATAAGATAAAACGAGCCCACTGCCCCACCGCCAATAACAAGAACACCAACAACACCAAGAAGAATTGCGAGCTTTTTATGTTCTTTTATCCAGCGAGTGAATTTGTTGGTCTTTTTGACGCCATACGCATTCAGCGTGACGCTCGGTTGTTTGCGTTTAAACATAAGCATAGTATAGCAGAAGTACCAGAGTATACTAAGGCTATATGGCCGATTTTGAACAGCGCTCAGAAGGATACAAGAAAATGCACGCCGAAGTTCAGCGTGCAGAGACTTTTGAAGCTATTCATCGACTTGATGGCTGGGTGGATACGCTTGCAGATGAAGCGCTGCGCCGAAGCAAGGAGCTTCTCGGTGAACCTACGAAAGAGTTGCTAAGCTCTGATCGAGACGAGCCAGTACCCTCTCGCGACCCAAAGTAGCGAGCGTGTCGTTGAGCGCGGGGCTAAATGGTGCCCATGACACCGCGAGACGGATAAGGCTGAACAAGATGCCTGGTTTTTGGCCAGTTGTTTCAAGAAGCTGGTTGAGTGTTTCTTGGATTGTTACGGCGTCGAACTTAGATGTTTCGAGTGCAGTCTTGGCATTCTCGAGGATTGAACGAACTTCGTCGTTTGAAAGTTTTGCAAGTTGCTTATTGCTCGAGACCATTTCCCAGTTTGGCGTTGGTTCTTCGAAGAAGTAGCTCGTAAGAATAGATAGGTCTGTCAGTGTTTTGAGGCGGTCCTGAACGAGTGCGAGCACTTGCTTCTTGCTCTCTTCACTTGCGTTGACCGCAGATTCTGGCCAAAAGTCCTCTACTCGGCTGTAAAGATCGTCGAGGCTGAGGGCGCGAATGTGTTGACCGTTCAACCAAAGCAGGCGCTGTTCGTCGAAACGGGCTGGACTTTTTTGAACACGGTCCAGAGAGAATTTCTCGATAAGTTCTGCGATAGTAAATACCTCTTGCTCAGTGCCGTCGTTCCAGCCGAGTGTTGCGAGGAAGTTCGCCATTGCTTCAGGCAAGAAACCTTCTTTGCCATATTCAAGAATATCTTTTGCGCCGTCGCGTTTACCAAGCTTCTTTTTACCATCGATAGCCATAACAAATGGCAGGGTTGCAAGAACAGGTCGCTCAACTTCAAGCGCTTCGTATAGATTGAGGAACTTAGGTGTTGAGCTAATGAACTCTTGGCTTCGAAGTACATGTGTAATGCCCATGATTGCATCGTCGACAATGTGGCAGAAGTTATACGTTGGGTAACCGTCACCCTTTATGAGAATAAAGTCGTCGATGGCATCTTCGCCGGTTGAAAGCTCACCCATAACAGCATCGGTCCATTTGTATGGCTTCGGGTCTGACTTGAAGCGAAGTGGCTGCGTACCGTCCCAAGCTGGTGGATTTTCGGGACGATGGTTACGGAAGAGAAATGGTCGCTTCTCGGCCTTGGCTTGCTCGCGGAATGCTTCGAGTTCCTCTTGCGTGTAAGGGTCGGCATATGCACGGCCGCTATCGATAAGTTTTTGTGCCCATTCGGTGTAGATGTCGAGACGTTCTGATTGTTTGTAAGGAGCGTCAGGGCCACCCTGGTCGACACCTTCATCCCATCGAATACCAAGCCACTTCAGGCTGTTTTCGATTTGCGCAATACTGCCTTCGACCTCACGAACTTTGTCGGTATCTTCAATACGAAGGATAAAAGTTCCAGTACCGGTTTTCTTAGCTTGTTGTGCAAGGAGCCATGCAAAAAGAGCGGTACGTACGCCACCGACGTGCATGAAGCCGGTTGGACTAGGGGCAAAACGAGTTCGAATGGATGTCATAATTGCCCTAATTATACCACTCTTCTAGAGGTAGCGAAAGCTATAAGCTGGTAGCGATGCGGCGGATTTGATCGCCAGAAAGTGGTGCTTTGCTATCAACTTGGTAAAGAATGCCACCGTTTACCCAAGCGGCGCTGCTCTCGAACGAGTAAATTGTCAGTCCACGTTCTTTGGTGGTCGTGTAGTCGGCACCTGCTTCTGGCGTAACAACATTATCGAGCACGGCTGATGAATCCCATGAGCTGCGAACTTGGTCGATTGTGTAGTAGTTATCGTTGCTGTTTGATGCGAACTTAAGTGTCACTTGCCCATCGCCAAATGTGACCGGCTGGCTTAATGTGTAGCCGTCCGGAGTATATTCTGGGTATTTCGCTTCAATGCCTGCTTGCGCAGCGGCAACACTGACAGAAATAGTTGGAATAAGTTGCCACGCGGCAAAGAGAATACCAAAGGCTGCAAGAAGTACGATAGCGATCGTGATAATGCGACGGAGAACCTTGTTCTCTTTCTTCTCGCTCTTTGGTGCTTTTGCCTTTGGTGTCGCGAGCGCCTTGGCGATTTGAGCATCCTTCACCTCTTTAGCGGTTGTAGGCTTCGCAGGAGCGGCTGCTTTTTTCTTTGCATCAGAACGAACGAGTGCACGTTCTGCCATTGGGTGCACCTTGGCTGGCTTGTCTGGCTTGGCTACTGGAGCTACAACAGTCTTTGGCGCTGCAGTAGCGGCAGGCTTTGTTTCAGGGTGCTTTGCAAAACGAGTAACACTTGTGCTCTTCGCAAAGTCCATGTGACGTCCGGGTGCGCTTCGCTTTGTGATTGGCTTGTTTGGCGCTTCTGGCTTTTTAGCTGCGCGTCGGTGAAGGGTTTGAGAACGCTGTGTCGTACCATGAACAGCTTCTGCGCCTTTAGTACCACGACTCGTTTGAGGAGCGGCTTTAGGTGCTGGGGCTGGCTTTGGTTTTTTGATTGGTGTCTTATCTGGAGCTGTGACCTGTACTTCTTCAATTGGAAGACCCGTAACGGCATCATATCGACGCCCGTTAATAGTGACAGTTTTGTGTGGTGCCATGTAGTACATTTCCTCGCAGGTTCTCGCATTAATACAGGTGGGTAGTTAAGATTTTCGCCCACGCAGTGTTACTCTCTATACTAGTGCCATGAAGACGCTTATGCAAGCCCTATTTTCACGAATAATTAAGATAAGTTTGCTATACTCGACTGAGATACATTATGTTTAAAAAGCCTACCAAAAAACAGTTACTTGTTCGACGAATTATCTTCTCGAGTATCGCAACGCTTTCAGTCATTATTATTGCGACTTCTGCGATTCTTTTTATGTTAGGCTTCCGCCTCGATAGCAACAACCGTCTCGAACAGGGTGCGCTGCTCCAATTCGACTCTGCACCAAATAGCGCAGATGTATATGTAGACGGCAGGAATATTGGGAGTCGCACCGCAACGAAGCAGACGGTCATTGCGGGTACGCATACAGTAAAGATGAGTAAGGCTGGTTACCAAGACTGGTCACGAACCCTCACCCTAACTGCCGGGACACTGACGTGGCTCGACTACACCCGACTTGTTCCAAACGAACGTCCAGTACAAACTGTTACAACCTACCCATCGCTTGCGGGGATGAAAATTTCCCCAGACAGTAAATGGGCACTTGCGCATGAAACCGTTGATACCCCTACGTTCCGCCTGGTCGATCTTCGCTCTGAAGAAGTAAAATCTTCAAACCTGCAACTTCCAGAAAATAGTTATAGTGAGGCAACCGTCGAGGGCGTTACGCATTCATTTAATACTGTGTCATGGGATAGCGGAAGTCGCTACGCACTCATTAAGCACCTATACCGCGACCAAACCGAGTGGATTGTACTCGATACCCAGAATGTTTCACAAACAGTCAATGTGACGCAGGTATTGAATGTCAGTTTGAAAGATCTGCAGTTCGCGAGTACGAACGGTAAGGTATTTTATGGTCTCAGCACCGACGGAACACTTCGCAAGATTGATGTATCTGCCGGCACACTTTCTCGCGCATTCGTCACCCACGTTGAATCTTTCTCGATTTACGACAACACCGTTATTAGCTATGTAGGTATTGACCCAAGCGGTGCATCTCAGCGTGTTGCAGGTGTGTATCGTGACGGCGATGAATCTTCACATGTACTTCGTGAAGTAAGTACGCTCGATACTGCTTTGAAGATCACGACGAGCCGCTACTTCAGCAATGATTACGTTGCAATCGCAGAAGGAAATATTGTATCGATCCTTCGCGGCAGCTACCCTTCTTCAAGCGCTCAAGACAACACGAGCCTGGAAGAGTTTGCGAACCTTGAACTATCAGGTGCCGTGTCTGCGCTTTCATTTAGTCCTAAGGGCGACTATGTTTTTGCGCAATCAGGCGAAAACTACAAGAGTTATGAAATCGAACACAGCCAGAGCGCTGTTGGTATGGTGACTGTGACGAACGGAAAGCCTGCATCAAGCCTAAAGTGGCTCGACACGGCGCATCTTTGGAATGATGATGGCGGTTCACTTGTTATGCGCGACTTTGACGGCAGCAACGTGTACTCAATTATGGGCGTTGAACCCGGCTACGACGCAAGCCTTAGTCAGAATGGTCGCTTCTTCTACGCAGTCGGCAAAAGCGATAAGGGCTATCACCTACAGCGCATTACAATGATTCTTCAATAGAATATCGTACTCAATGAAAATACCGCACTACGATGTGCGGTATTTTTTGTTTAACGAGCGCCGAAAAGGCGTTCGAGGAGTGTCGGCGAGTTGCCGGGAATTGAGGCATCTCCTGCCTCGTCGTCGCTTCCCGATGGTGCTGGAGCAGCTACGGCTGGGTCTGGGCTCACTTGCTCTGCTGTAACAAGAAGACGCTTCTGTGAGGTTCCGAGTGGCGTGCAGGTAATAAGTGTCATGACTGGCTTGTTCGTTGTGTAAACGAGCTTGCTGACTTCGTTTGGCATCACGACTTCTTTCTTGGTGACGACATAGGTATAGCGCTTGCCTTCATAGTTGGCGTAAATAGTATCACCGTTGTTAAGCTTGTCGAGTTGGGCAAAAATAAACTTATATTCTCCCGGGTCGAAGAGATCGTTACTGCTGTGCCCAGAAATAACGGTATTGCCAATTTCACCTGGGTGGCTTTTCGCACCAGGAATAGCAAAGTGTGCAACTCCCTTTTCCATGGCGGCCATTTGCGAGTCATAGTCGGAGCCGACGTCATAGAGCACGGGAACATCAACGTTCACCTTTGGAATAACGAGGCGCGGATCTTCGCTGACTGCGGTTGAGCCGCTCGGGTCGATAACAATGTTTTGCGGGTCAATTGCTCCAGGGGTAACATATGCGTTTACTGCCGAGAAAAGCACGCGGTTGTATTGCAGGAATAAAAAGACAAGAACAACGGCGAGCGAAGCGATGATTGGCACAAAGTGCTTGCTTCGTCGGACCTTGGTTGCTTGGGTCCGAACTTTGCCAAGTAATTTTTGACGCAATTCGTAGAGGGCTTGATCTTTTGATAAATCCTCAGCGGTTTCATCGAGATCGGTATGCGTCGAAAAGTAGCTTTGCGCTTGAGTTGGTTCGGCCTGCTGTGCGCGAGGTGGCTCTTGGGGCTCAGTATGACCCTGTAGAGCCTTCTGCTGCGCCTGTTGGTGCTCGTAATAGGCCGCATAGTACTGCTGGTAATAATTTTGCCAGGCGCTGTGATACGCTTTCCATTGCTCAGCTTCAGGCTTGGGGTGCTCCTCGTGTGAACGACTGTATGGGCTGGTGCTTTGTGTCTGATTGGTTTGGGTTGGCCGTTGAGGTGTAGCAACGGGACGGTCACCATATAAAGCATCAATCTGCGATCGTAGAACGTTCGCAGCAGCCGACTGGTGATCTTGAGGGGTAGGAGGGTTCGGCGTGCCCCCACCCTGGCTACCATTATTTGGATTCATACGCTGTTATCTTACTGCCTTTTATTGTACAATACTAAAGTTGTTTGAGCGATAGCTTGACGTGTTTGGGCGAGTGGCGGAATCGGTAGACGCGCTAGACTCAAAATCTGGTTCCAGCAATGGAGTGAGGGTTCAAGTCCCTCCTCGCCCACCAGAATTTATTTACACAGTATGTGTTCGGAGCCACTCGCCAATCTTTTGGCGAGTTTCTTCTATTGCAGGGTCAGTTGCAGTTGCCACTTCTTGAGCGGCGCTTTTCGCCATCATAAATGAATGAAGTGAATCACGACTGTTAAACTCTGGCCAAAATGACATCGAGCTAATCTTGGTTCGTGCAAGGGCAACGCGTGCAAGATGTCCGGGTGTTTGGTTTTCAAGGCCGAGTTCTTGGGATGGAATAGGTGTCAGAATGTATTCCGACCTGTAATCAGGAGTAAAAGCAATAAAGTCAAAACCGGCATCGGCACCAGGCAGTATTGGCTTCGGTGTAATAACGATATCACCAAGGTCGTCGAGAGGTGCGTTCATCATCAGCTGAATCATACCGATCATTGTATCGATGTCTGTGATTTGCCGGTCGATGTATGAAACATCTTCAAATTCAGCTTCCTGATCGCGCTGGAAGCTTTGTAGCGAAGTACTTTCGACGGCGAGCTTAATCTGTGCTGCGGCGAGGGACCGAATATCCAATTTCGGAGAAATATGCGGTGCGAGCACTTTTTGCCAGTGCGGCATAATGTATTGATTGATGAGGTGGAGTGTCAGCTCGTCATACGCCTGAAGTTCTTCGGGCTCAGTAAAACCGAGTGATCGAAATTCATCGAGGCTACTGCCTGCATGCTTTTTGAGCCAGCTATGTTCGTACATACGCAGTTGCCCGAGAATTTTACGGAGCATTGCTTCTTCGCTTCTTGCTTTTGTCTCGTCGTATCCACCCGACGGAAACCGTGTAGAGAGTTGTTCGTCGAGGTAGGCCGCCCACATTCGAGGACCTCTCATCGTTTCATTGAGAAGGAGGTGCGACGGCGTGTCCCCACTCGTTTCGCGCCGATCGCTTGGCTGGTTCGAGGGAGTGTCCTCTGGCAGTCGAGCGTTCATATCTGTTATTTATACACGATTCACTATGTGCGAGCAACTATTGCGGTTGTGGTCGCCTCAAGAGGTTTGCTCGGGCTCCAGAGCCAATAGGTCGCCGCTTTCGCGGCAACGTTGCCGCGCCAGATCATCATTGGGTTATCCCACGGCGTGGTTGCGACGTTACCATCGTGCGCAACAATGAATGTATCACGGTGCAATACGGCAATACTGACGGGATATGTAATTGTGAACTTGTGGAGTGCTTCGACAAGATTAGTAAGCTGCATGCTGAATGTGAGCACTTTTGGGTAATAGACTGACTGGAATAATTTTTGAAGTTGCGCAAATGACATGATAAGGAGCGTATTCGGCCGGTCAACAAGCGCTTGTGAGCTGTTTTTGACAAGATCAACGGCATCACGAGTGATGGTGAGCGGACCTTTGTAATCTTGCAGAAGTTGCTCGTAAAGAATAGCTGTTTCGCTACTTCGGCCAGCATCGCCAATAAGAAGAATGCCATCAGCCCAGCTGCCGAGCATCGCAAGTTCATGTGCGGCATCTTTAGTGAGGCTTCCCGACGGGTTGGTTGGGCCGAACACGGCGTCGGTGATAGCTGAGGGAATCGTTTTCTTCAGTACATCCGGAAGCAGTACGCGAATTTGCCCCACTCCGGCCATAGAAGCGACCGTATATGCCTCGGCGACACCTGCAAAACCAAGTTTGTTGCCACCAACAATACCCAGCTTGCCTGCTTGAATGCGGTTTTCCGGCTTACTCCACTCAATATCCGGAAAAAGCGGGCTTTCGAGAGTTTGTTTTTTCCAGTAGCTAAAATCCATAATTGGTCCGTTAGACTTGTATTTCAATACTCACCGGACAGTGATCAGATCCCATGACATCGGGGTGAATAGCGGCAGAGACGATTTTATCGGCGATGTCTTTACTTGCGAGCCAGTAATCAATACGCCAACCGACGTTTCGGGCACGAGCGTTCGCCCAATGGGTCCACCAGGTGTAGGCATCTTCTTTGTCAGGAAAAGCTGCGCGGTATGTGTCGACAAAGCCAGCGGCTTCGAATGCATCAAACCCTTCGCGTTCTTCATTGGTAAAGCCGTGCTTTCCAACATTAGGCTTTGGATTGGCCAGGTCGATTTCGTTGTGCGCAACATTCAGGTCGCCACTAAAGACGACAGGCTTCGATTTTTCGAGTTCTTGTACGTGCTCGAGGAACGCTGGGTCCCATTGCGTGTGGCGAAGACCGAGACGGCTTAGGTCGCCTTTTGAGTTGGGAGTGTAAACGGTGACAACCCAGAAGTGTTCAAATTCAGCTGAAATAACACGACCTTCCTTCGCTGGATCGCCGTAGCTATCCCCTGCAAGACCGTATTTTTCTGCGAGCTCATCGGTAAAACCCTTAATAACTTGAAGAGGTTTCTCTTTGCTGAAAATAGCCGTGCCACTGTAGCCAGCTTTGTCGGCGCTGTTCCAGTATTCGTGGTAATCTGGGAGATCAACTTCAGCTTGCCCCTCTTTGGCTTTCGTTTCTTGAAGGCAAAGAACATCGGGCTGATGCTCAGCAATAAATGTTTGGAAGGTGCCCTTGTTAATGACAGCACGGATTCCGTTGACGTTCCACGAGTAAAGCTTCATAGATTTATTCTAGCAGGACAACCTCCATCTTACTACCCCTGTTGCGGCATCGACAGGGCAGCCCCTTTTTCGTATAATAGGACTTGTACTCTGTCCAATTGGAAGAAACGAGAAACACTTGCAAGGCATGGAAACATCGCAGGAGGTCCGCACGCTTGATGTGCGGGAGTGGATGACTGGTGAGCTCATGAAGCGCGACGAGCGTCGCATGAACGGCTTTGGCCGTCGAGCGGTGCGCTATGGCGGAAACGACACGCTGGACGTACCTGTTCGAGATGCGTTCTCACTGCGCTACGAGATGGGAAGCGAAGCGAATGCGGCCGATGGCTACGTGCTGACTGCAGAGGTGCCGGCTGGCTGTCGAGTGCTGATCTATGGTCGGTTCGGGAACGTGAGCCCTGGTGCAACCCTGCTCGCGGTGTTCCGCGGCCAGGAGGCAATCGTGACCCTGCAGAAGGACCGCGGATTCCGCACCCCTCGCACACGCAACCGAGCTGTTCGTCCGAAGACCGCTCGTCGAGTCGCGTAAAGTTCCCGGGAGTTTCAGTAGAGTATGGCCCGGTTCCTCATTGTAGGAACCGGGCCGTCTGAATTTCTGGGGATGCTTTATATGAGGCGTGCTGTATCGCGTTCTTGATCGCGCTTTTTGATTGCTTGGCGCTTGTCGTAATTCTTTTTACCCTTACCGAGTGCGATAACGAGTTTAATGTAGCGCCCTTGCGTGAGGACGCGAAGTGGGACAATTGACATGCCAGCTTGTTTGCGCTCGGCAAGTTCATCAATTTGCTTGCGGCTAGCAAGAAGCTTTCGAGCGGTGGTGTCGACGGTAGATTCATTGACACCCTTGGTATTGAGCTTTAATGAAAAACTGGCGTTATTGAGCCATAGTTCATTATTTCGAATCGTAACGAACGAACCCTTTAGCTGGACTCGTCCGTCGCGAGCAGCACGGGCTTCTCGCCCATTCAGGACGATGCCGGTCGTGAGTTCATCGTCGAGCGCATAGTCAAAAGAAGCTCGTCGGTTGACGATTGCACTTGGCTTTTGTTGCTTCTTTTTCTTTGTGGCCATAATGGTCTATTGTAACAGATTAAACAGATGACTTAATGGCTTCAAGTAGCACTTGCGCTGAAGCATCCCAACTAAAATTCGCCATATGTTTGTAGCCTCGTTCGGCGAGGTCTTTTCGAAATTCTTTGTTATCGAGTTTTTGGATTTTTTCGGCAAAGTCTTTTGGATTGTGAGGGTTAAAGTACAGAGCTCCGTCGGCTCCAACTTCATGAAAAACGGGCATATCGCTAATCACGGCCGGCACGCCGATACTCATCGCTTCGGCGACAGGAATGCCGTAGCCTTCATCGAGACTCGCGGTGGCAAGAATTGCATTGTCGGCAAGGAGTTGCTCGTATTCATCGTCGGTGACACCGTTATGGAATACAACGTTCGCCCCTGCAGGTATGAGCTGCTCGAGCTCTGCTTTGCGTTTCGCATTGATCCGGCTGAGTAGGTGGAGTGTTCGCCCTGGTAGCCACTCCATTCCCTTAATAAGCGTTTCGGCATTTTTATAGGGCATAAACGAACCCATGTAGACGATATTTTTGATAACAGCTTCGTGATGCACCGGGTATTTCGAGAATTTCTGTGGCGCGTTATACACAACGTGAATCGGTAGCTTTGTCATTTTTGCTTTTTTGAGGTCGTCGGCAGATGTCTTACTGACGGTTGTAATGATATCCCCGCCCTTTAATAGAAGTCTCTGTGGCCAGTAAAAAAGGTGATAAAAACGCCAGCCAATTCTAACGTGAAGCGGCAAAAAGCTTGGCGCCTGGCGGTGGCGATAGTAAATCATATCCTGGGGTGTGAGTACCGAGATGTATTTCCTGCCAAAAGTCCCGATTGTCTGCATCGGGCTGTATACGACGTCAGGGCCGTATTTATTAAGAATCCGCGCGGTCCACGGCTCCTTCATTGATGTTCCGGGATGAATTGTTATAAACTTCGCATTTTCTGAGAACCACTTCTTCTGACCCTCTTCGGAAATGATAAAGGTCACGTCGGCTAGTTTTGCAAGAGAATTTCCAAGCTCGGCAGAATAGCGGCTAATACCGTCATGGTAATCGGTCCGCGTGTAGCGGGCATCAAAGAATATTTTCGCTTCAATTATTCGCATATAGTTGTCAGTATAGCAAAGATGTGACCAGAGGTTTATGGTATACTACCGTTAAGTTATGAAAATATTAATTGCGTCGGATTTACACTACCCGACTATCAACGGTGTTGCCTCATTTAGTCGAAATCTTGCCCGTGGCCTCGCCGCACACGGTCACGAAGTGCTTGTCATCGCTCCGAGCCAAACCGGTAAGCGATACAAAGAAGTAGATGGCAATCACGTTATTGCCCGAACGGTTTCAGTACCGTTTCCTTTCTACCAGAATTACCGTATTTCTTTAAATCCAGCCCGTGAAATAAAGAAAATTATTGAAGACTTCGACCCAGATGTCATCCACATTCAAATGCTGCTTGGTATTGGTCAGGCGGCGATGCGGTACGGGAATAAGAACGGTATTCCAATTGTTAGTACTAACCACGCAATGCCTGAAAACCTCATGGACAACTTGCGTCTCTTGGCGCCAGTGTCTCGTCCTATTAACTATATGCTTAAGTCGTATGGCGCCCGGTTCCACAGCAAGGCAGATTTGATTACAATGCCGACGCAATCGGCTATTGAAATGTTTGATGTCGGGAAGATTACAACGCCGATGCAAGCTGTTTCAAATGGTATTGATCTCTCGCGCTTTACTGTTGGACGCGCCTCGGATGAAATCTACAACCACTACGGCATTCCAAAAGACCTCCCGGTTGTTTCGTACATTGGTCGTCTTGATGCTGAAAAGCACCTTCCAGTTCTGCTTCGCGCATTTATCCGCGTACAATCAGTTATGCCACACGTTCACCTATTAATCGTAGGAGACGGTACCGACCGACCGCTGCTTGAAAGTCTTGCGAGTGAATTCGGTATCTCACACATGACTACGTTTGCAGGGCGCGTGAGCGACGAAGACCTCGTTGAACTTCACAAAGTCGGAACAGTATATGTGATGCCATCACCTGCCGAGTTGCAAAGTATCGCAACGCTTGAAGCGATGGCGAGCGGCCAGCCTATTGTTGCGGTTGACGCCGGTGCACTGCGCGAACTTTGTCAGCACGAACGGAACGGCTACCTTACTGAACAAGACGATGATGAAATGATTGCCGAAGGTATCTTGAACATCTTGCAAGATGAATCACTTCGCGAAGAGATGGCGAAAGAAAGTCTTGCGATCGCGCAGACTCACGACCTTCAAACAACGCTGAAGCGTTTCGAAGAACTTTATACCGATTTAATAAACGCCTGAATCAGTTTCGCAACAATTTCAGGTGTTTCGTAGTGCGTTAAATGACCGACGTTACGAATAACTTTTAGTTGACCTTTTGGAAATTTTTTCACAAGTCCGTACTGGGCACTAAGCGGTGTGATGTCATCAAGAGACCCGGCAATCAGTAGCGTCTGCACGGGAATATCTTTTGCGAACTCGCCGACATTATGACTCACTGATGTGGTGAAACCTTCAAGGACCGACTGTGCGCTGTGAAAGCGGCTAAAATAACGGTCGTGTTGATGGTGGATAAAGGTACGAAGGCCTTTGTCGTGGGTTTTTGCCATAGTAACACTCATGACGCGAACGATAAGCTTGGCTGAAAGCCAGTGATACGCAATCTTTTCTGGAAGTTTGGCACCAATCTTGTAATACGTGACTGCAAGATTCGTCATAACTTTATTTGGACCCTCGAGCGCCGGTGCGCCAATTGGGTTAACGAGAATGAGTCTTTGAATTGTTTTCGGGTATTTCTTTGCATATGCCGCGCAGATGATACTACCAAAAGAGTGCCCCATTAAAATCGGCGCTTTTTTAAACGCTTGCTTGGCCATAAATTTATGAAGCCATTCAATATAACTATCGAGGTCGTATGATTTTAGGTGCGCTCCCCTACCAAAGCCCGGCAGGTCCGGAATAATAATATTTGCATTTGCTTTGAGAGATTTTGCAATCGGAAGTAGTCCATGATGTGTGCCACGAAAACCATGAATCATCACGATAGTTGGTTTGGTCGAGGTTGGTTTTGTCGTCGCAGGTCGAGGAGCTGGCGCAGACGTGGTGGGTCGAGGATTTTTGTTCACCTCCCTATTATACGACACGAACCCTAGAGGTCGTCGAGCAATCGGTTGAGAACGACCATGAAATTAAAAGATCCAGTATTGGGCTGGTGCTTTTCTATTGCAATCTGTTCACGTTGCACATAAAGGCGGTACAGACACATCATCGCATGCTTGTGCGCCTCTGGAATGCCGGGGTTACTCTGTATCGCAATGATTCTGCTGAAAGATTCGTTGAAGTCTTTGTCGACGATATCAAGAGTATCGAGGGTGTCGTCGCTGGCGACAGAACAAAGAACGTCGCGTTCAAGTCGAGCGCGACGTTCTTTTTTGCCTACATGTTCTGCAATAGTGTTAGATTGCCCAAAAGGAGATGGTTCATTATTCACGGCGCGCAGTACATCTTCTTCCCGGGGTGTGCATTGTAGTGCGATGTGTTTCGCGAGGCCGCCGTGAAAGAGCGCGGGATGGTGAGACTGAGCAGCCTGGGCCCATGTATCGAGCCGTATATCGATAACTTCACCGATAGTATCAAGCCGCCTTAGTCGAACCTCAGGTGAACTGGGGTGATTTTCGCTGCTTTGATACTGTGCAAAATCTGCGATACCCTCCTTCGAGTAAAGTTATCGAACGATACTATGCAGCTGCAGGTTGAAGACCATGCGTCTTGATGGCTTCTTGAAGTTTAGGACGGTCAAAACCAAGAATGATGTCGCCAGCAACATCAGTTACGGGAACGCCACGGAAGTCGCCGTTAATCTTGGCCATAAGCTCATCGTGTGCGGATTGGTCGGCTTCGATGTCTTTTGCGACATATGCAACGCCAAGGCGGTCAAGCCATTGCATTTCGGTGTGGCAGAAGGCACACCAGCTGGTGCGGTAAACGGTTACTTGCGGTGTTGCGGTGTTGTTTGGTGTTTCTGTGCTCATTATGATTCCTTTGTCCCCTAACCTTATTTCACTATACATTATACAGTAAACATATTTCTCTGCCAATTATTATACTGCTTGTGCTACAATTAACGCTAGAATATTGGGTGATTGGAATACATGCAAAAGAGACACATTCATAGAGGTGGTTTCGCGTTACCAACGGTGCTAATCGCATCGGTTGTAATGCTGACAATTTTAGCCGTATCCGTATCATCGGTTGCTGCAGTGCGCACCACACTTAAAACACAGTACTATGAGCAACTCGCAAAAGCGGCTGGAGAAGCTGGTGTTGCTTTTGCGAAGGCGTGTCTTTCAAAGAATGGGAATATTCCGCTCTGGACTGATTCGAAGCCACTCCGCCCAAGTACCGATTGTGCCGGAAATCAAAGGCTCGATCCTCAGGTGCAGACATTGATTGTTGCTGGTGGTGGCGGTGGCGGAAACTCTGGGTCTGGCGGCGGTGGCGGCGGTGTCGTTTTTAATGATTCGGTCACGATGACGGCGATGTCATACCCTGTTGTTGTTGGCTCGGGCGGAATCGGTGGTGCGCAAGGTACAGCTTTGAATGGAAGTAACGGTGGTGATTCTTCGTTTGCTGGAATTATTGCTGATGGCGGCGGTGCCGGTAGGACTCATGGTCAAACGGGTGCGGGTACAGCCGGTGGTTCATCTGGCGGCGGTACTATTGTTACAAGCGGCTCAGCGGGTACGCCGGGCCCAAGTACGCCAGGCCAAGGACATGACGGCGGTGCTGGATATGTTATTGCTGGTTGGGTTGGAAACTCGGGCGGTGGCGGAGGCGCAGGTGGTCCGGGAGTTGCTGGTGGAAATGCAGCAGGTGCGGGTGACGGTGGACCTGGTATTATCAATGGTATTTCAGGTGCAATGGTGACGTACGGATCTGGCGGCGGCGGCGGTGAAATTAACGGTAGCTTCGTTGGGACTGGTGGATTAAGCGCCGGTAGCTCTTTCGTTAATGCCGCTGGAACAGCCGGAGCTGCTAATACCGGTGGTGGCGGTGGTGGCGGTTCATACAGTGGCCCATATAATGCTGGAGGAAATGGTGGATCCGGCGTAGTTATTATTTCGTACCCAAATAACGGAGCAATTACCGCAACAGGTGGGAATCAAGTGTATACCTCTGGAGCAAATAAAATACACGTCTTTAACGGAAACGGAACGTTTGCCGTTTCGTCAGCAACGACTTCAACCTGCCCTACTGACCCGCGCTGTTCTGTGACGGTCGACGACAATTTACGAAGTTCATTTAGTGTTGCAAAGCCGACTGTTGATAGCGCAGGGCGTGCTCTAACGATTCCAAATAGTGGGTATGTCGAACTTCTCCGTACATCAACCGGTGAAGTATGGCGCACCTATCGCCAGCCAAATGTGCAGGCGGCGGCCGTTCCAGATCTGTGCTCAGGAGCTGCCTCAAGCACGCTTGGGTGGCAGAATGCAGTGCTTTCATCTGCACAAGAAAAGCTCGCTTCAGCGCCAACGGCACAAACTATCACGCTTGTTGACGGTAATCTTTCTTCGGGAAAGATGTACTTCCGTAAAGACTTTACGGTGATTGAGTCGGGAGCATATAACTTAGCCATTATGAGCACTAGCCCAACGGATACTGCGCAGGCATATCTTGATGGAGTATCTGTCACGACGTCGCAGGGTTCACAAGTGAATGCTCCGGTAAACTTGAGTGTTGGATGTCATACTATCACTGTTGAACTGACAAATAAGACATTGACACCAAAGGCAGCGCGCTTCACTGCTGCAATTCAAAAAGATAGCTCAACACCGATTGTCGAAACCGGAAAAAACTGGCGCGTGAGCTCGGGCAGTAGCGTGCACTTCTCGCAAGCAGATTATTATGCCGATCCATTTACATGGGGTTCGGTGGTAGATTACGGCGCGGGAGCCGCGCAGTCTGCTAGTTCGGCATGGCAAAGTACGCAATCGGACATCTTTACCCGCATGATTACACCGGCCGGGAATGGCTGTGCTGCGGCCTGCCCTGCGGTGAGCTCTGGATATATGCGCGATGATGAAAACTTCTATGTCTCTACTCCAACAGAAGTCCAGGTTTCAACGCTCTGTGATGATGACTGTACGGTATTTCTCGATGGCGAAATGGTGATTGCAAACTCCCCATGGTCGGCAATTAACCAACAAACAATGACAATCACTCCGGGCCCGCACCGATTGGCGGTTCGTATCTACAATAGTCCTGCAGCAGTAGGTCCAAGTGGTGCGGCTGTTTCGGTTGTCGATAAGGCCACTGGTACGGTATTGGCTCGTACGGATCGCTCATGGCAAGCTTCGACCGTATGGACCTCGGGTCTCAATGTTACAACTGAAGATATCCGTTCTTATGAAGAATCATTTAGGCCAAGTCCTGATGAAATTCCACGGCCTGACACATATGATGTGCTTGTTATCGCCGGTGGTGGCGGTGGTGGTGGTAACTGTGCAACTTGTGCAGGTGCTGGCGGCGGTGGTGGCGGCGGTGTCATCTTCCAGGAGAATGTCGTTGCAACAACTGGCTCTCGTACGGTCACTGTAGGTGCGGGCGGTGCTGGTGGCGCTGGTGGTGCGGCTCGAACAAACGGTGGAAATGGCGGAAACTCTGCCTTCGGTGCGGTTGTTGCGACTGGTGGCGGTGGCGGTGGTGCACAACTTGGTATTAACGGTTCAAACGGTGGTAGCGGTGGTGGTGGCTCTGGTGGAGGTTCCCCTGTTGCGGGTGCTGGTGGTACCGGGATAGCGGGCCAGGGCTTTGCCGGTGGTGCGGGTATTGGCGATCCGTTTAGCGGTGGTGGCGGCGGCGGTGCTGGTGGTGCTGGCGTGAACGGCGTCGGTCAAGTTGCCGGAAATGGTGGTGCAGGCCTTCTGACGTATATAACTGGCTATCGAATCACGGTTGGCTCAGGCGGTGGTGGTGCGGCATACGCATCAAACTACGCAGGTGCAAGTGATGTTGGTGCGGGTAATGGTGTCAACCAAGATATTAATACAGGTATTGGATACCCTGGTGTTACGAATACCGCAGCAGCCGGTGGACGTGCCGGCGGTGGCGGTGGCGGTGGAAACGGCTTAAGTCGTGGTGGTGCTGGTGGTGCTGGTGGTGCTGGTAATGTTATTGTACGTGTCAAAACCGGCTCGGTAACGGTTACGACCACCGGCTCACCAGTTGTAGCGAACACGACAATCAATGGTGTTGCCTACACGGTGTACCGCTTCAATGCGAGCGGAACGTTTAACATTACTGCTCTTTAATGTAAATTTTGACCACGTCCCGCTCTATCCAATAGTGCATTAATTTGCTATGATGTGTTGGTATGACCGAGTCGCCTCGACCGCAATCGAAACCAGGCCGGACGACCAAGCCGCAGTCGGGAATTTCAGCACCAATGTTGATTTTCATCACTGCACTTGACACTACCTGGAGGGCATTTCTTCCAACACTTGGAGGGGTATTCCTTGGTATCGGTATTGACCATTTGTTCAATATCGCGCCTATCGCAACGATTGTCTGTCTGTTTCTCGGTGTTCTCACGAGCGCATTATTAATTGCAAAACAACTCCGTGATATTAGGAAGCCACTGAAATGACCAATTCCCTATTTGCCGCAACCGAACTGCACATCTCGATTTCATCCGAGGCGCTGTTCTATATCGGAAGCTTCCCCGTCACAAACGCGCTTCTTACGGGTATCGTGGGCTCACTTATTGCAATTTGGATTTTGTGGTACGCTGCAAGCCACGTTAAAAAGGGTAAATACAACCGCTTTGTTGGCCTCGTACAATGGGTTTTCGAAGGGCTGTTGAAGCAAATCAACGATGTTATTCCTGATCGCGCACTGGCGCGGAAAATCACTCCACTCGCCGTAACGATCTTTTTTGTTGTCCTAATTAATTACTGGGTCAGTGTGCTTCCAGGCCTCGACACTATTAAATGGAACGATGTTCCCGTCCTTCGTAGCCTTACTGCCGACTTGAACTTTACCCTCGGTCTCGCGCTCATTACGATTGTAACCGTGCAAATTTACGCCGTGAAGTATCTTGGTGTCTTCGGAAACGGTCATCGTTACTTCCGTAATCCATTTAAGGACCCAGTTGGTTCATTCGAAGGTGTCCTCGAACTCATTGGTGAATTCTCTCGCGGTACTGCCCTTGCGCTTCGTTTGTTCGGTAACGCCTTCGCTGGTGAAGTCTTGCTTATTGTGATTGCCGTTTTGACCAGCTACTTCTCTACTGTCGTTCTTCCTTTCTTCATGGCGTTCGAATTATTCATCGGCTTTATCCAGGCATATGTATTCTTCGTTCTGACGCTCATCTTTACCGCGCTTGCCGTAGCACATCACGGCCCCGAATCTGATCACTCCCCTGCTGATACACACAAGGAAAAGGCTCCGGCCAAGGGGTGATAGTTTATAATGGAAAGTAATAAATAAGGAGTATATAAACATGGATGCATTAGCATTTGGACTAACCTACGGTTTGCCAGCACTTGGTGCGGCACTTGGTATTGGCTTTATTGGTGCCGGCGCGCTTAACGCGTTTGGTCGTAACCCAGAAAAGCTTGGTGATATTCGTACCCTCATGATTACCGCAATTGTGTTCGCCGACTCACTCGCGATCATCGGTATCATCGTGGCTATTATTGCGAAGTTCTTGTAGGAGTAATTACCCGTGAACTTCCTTACATTATTAGCCAGCGCCGAAGCAGCTACTGAGGGAACTCAGGAAGATATCTTCACTGCGCTCGGAATTGACTGGCGTCTGCTTATTCTGCAGATCGTCGCATTCCTCATTTTGGTGTGGTTACTTGGGAAGTTTGTATACCCGCTTCTTATGAAGTCGGTTGATGAACGTCAAAAGAATATCGAAGAAGCTGCATCGGCTGCGAAAAAGGCACAGGAATCTGCTGCTGAAAGCGAAGCTGAAACGGCCGAACTTCTTGCTGAGGCTCGTAAAGAAGCTTCTGAGATTGTTGCAACTGCAAAGCTTGAATCAAGCGAAATGCTGAACGCGAGTGAAGAAAAAGCTCGTACGACTGCTGAAAAGATTGTTGCAGATGCACACGTCCAAATTAGCAAAGATATTGACCGCGCTCGTCGTGAACTCCACGATGAAACACTCGAGCTTATTGCGCTTGCAACTGAAAAGATTGTTCGCAAAAAAGTTGACTCGAAGTCTGACGAGGCGCTTATTGTCGAAGCTCTTAAGGAGGCGAAGTAGTCTATGGCTCGTAAGCTTTCTCGTCGTGCGCTTGCCCTTCACGTTGCAACGCATCTTGTGAACGGTAAACCGCAAAAAGAGATTGCGCGCCAGTTGGCGGCGTACCTTATTTGGACACGCCGTACGAAAGAGCTTAGTCTCATTGTGCGAGACGTGCAGTTCTACTTGGCCGAACACGGTCACATAGCTGGAACGGTCACCTCCGCACGTGAACTCAGCGCCAGCGCCTTGAAAGAAATTCAGTCCTTTACTAAAGACAAGACCGGCGCCAAGAATATTTCCCTCGACACGGCTATAGACGAATCATTAATCGGGGGTATCAAACTAGAAATCCCTGGCTATGAACTCGATTCCACCATCGCCCGCCAGCTAAACGTCCTTAAGACACGATACAAGAAAGCCTAACAAAGGAAACCAATTATGAGCGAACTATCCATTTCAGAACTATCAAAAGAACTCCGTAGTGCTATCGAGAACCTCGAAACTACCGGAAACCTCGACGAAGTCGGTATTGTCCTTCGTGTTGGTGACGGTGTTGCGTGGATTCACGGCCTTCGTAGTGCAGGCTTCAGCGAAGTTGTGCGTATCGAAACCGACAATGGCATTGTTGAAGCATTTGCCCTGAGCTTGCTTGAAGACGAGATCGGTGCCGTACTCCTCGGTGAAGACTCTGACGTAAAGGCTGGTCAAACGGTTCGCCTTAAGGGTGACGTACTTACCGTTCCCGTTGGCCCTGAACTTCTTGGTCGCGTTGTTGACCCACTTGGTCGTCCACTTGACGGTGGCCCTGCACTGAAGACAAAACAGCAAGGACTTGTTGAACGTAACGCCCCTGGTGTTATGGATCGTAAATCAGTCCACGAACCGCTTATGACGGGTATCGTTGCCATTGACGCAATGTTCCCTATCGGTCGTGGTCAGCGTGAGCTTATTATTGGTGACCGCCAAACTGGTAAGACTGCCATTACTATCGACACAATGATTAACCAGGCAAAGCAAAAAACGGGTGTGATTAACGTCTACGTTGCGATTGGTCAAAAGCGTTCAAAGATCGCTCGTCTCGTTGAGCGTCTTAAGCAAGAAGGTGTGATGGAGCAAACAATTATTGTTGCTACCAGCCCTTCAGACCCAGCATCACTCCTTTACCTTGCGCCATATGCCGCAACTGCTATGGGTGAATACTTCCGTGACAACTCACAGCACGCGCTCATGATTTACGATGACCTTACAAAGCACGCCGTTGCGTATCGTCAAATGTCACTTCTCCTTCGCCGTCCACCAGGACGTGAAGCCTACCCAGGTGACGTCTTCTATCTTCACTCTCGCCTTCTTGAGCGTTCAGCGAAGCTTTCTGATGCACTCGGTGCGGGTTCGTTGACTGCGTTGCCAATTATTGAAACCCAAGCTGGTGACATTTCTGCCTACATTCCAACCAACGTGATTTCAATTACCGACGGTCAGATTTTCCTTGAAACCGACCTCTTCTACCAAGGTATTCGTCCAGCGATTTCAGCTGGTCTCTCAGTGTCACGTGTTGGTGGTGCTGCGCAAACTGCTGCTGTTAAATCAGTCAGTAGCCACTTGAAGCTCAGCCTTTCACAATTCCGTGAACTCGCAAGCTTTACGCAGTTCGGTAGCGACCTCGATGACGCAACCAAGAAGCAAATTGAACGCGGTCAACGCCTCACTGAGCTTCTAAAGCAGCACCAATACCAGCCAATGAGCATCTGGCAACAAGCTGTCAGTATTGTGTCGGTTACTTCTGGTCACTTCGACAAGGTTCCAGTGAACAAGATCAAGGAAGCACAAGCTGCTACCCTTACTCGTATCTGGGCTGACAAAAAGAAGGACATGGAAACACTTGAAACTGGCGCAAAGCCAACCGAAGAAATCCTCAAGGCTATCGAAACAACTGCAACAAGTGTTGCTAAGGGGTTTGAGGGCTAGTAATGGCAAGTACTCAGGCACTTAAGGGACGTATTCGCTCGGTTTCAAAGACCAAGCAGATTACGAGTGCCATGCAACTTGTTGCGGCTAGCCGCATGCGTAAGGCGCAGGAAGCTACTAAGGCTTCAGCGCCCTACACTCAGGCGGCGCAAGAGTTGCTTTCGGCGATTGCAAGTCAAACGTCGGTTAAGCGCCACCCGCTCTTTAACCAGCGCAAAGTAAAGACTCGTCTTTTGATTGTGATTGCTTCTGATAGCGGTCTTGCTGGTGCATTCAACAGTAACTTGAACCGTGTATATGCCGATGCTCTCCTGAGTGACGATAAACTAGGCGTGAAGAATACGACGATTACGATTGGCCGTAAGGCTGCGCAATTCGTTGCTCGTCTTAAAGATACCGAAGTACTCGGTTCATACGAGGGCCTTCCTGACCGTCCGGGCGGAAGTGAGATGAAGGCAATTCTCGATACGGCAAAAGAATACTTTACTTCTGGTAAAGTTGACGCCGTTGACGTTATTTACACCGAATATGTAAATGCCGTGAAGCAACAAGCAAAAGTTGTACGAGTACTTCCTGCCGGAGCATCACTGGTTGGCGATATTCAAGAAACACAAGACGTTACCTACGAACCAAGTACTGAAGAAGTGCTCAATGGTGTTGCGTATCGTCTTGTTGCAGCGCAACTTTTCCAAGCACTGCTCGACTCGCGCGCCAGTGAATACAGTATGCGCATGATGGCGATGAAAAATGCGACCGATAACGCCAGCGACTTGATTGATGATTTGACGCTTGAAATGAACAAGGCTCGACAGGCTGCCATTACCCAGGAGATATCCGAAATTAGCGGTGGCGTGGAGGCGTTGAATGACTAACCGAGACAGTAGAATGCGCAAGCGAATACCCCACCAAGAATCCAAAGCAACGACAGAAGAATTATCACGAGGAGAACATAATGAGTAAGACAACAACAGGATCAATCACACAAATCGTCGGTGTCGTCATTGACGCCGAGTTCAATGGCGATATCCCTGCGATTAACGATGCACTCACCGTGAAGCGCGGTGACGACGCTATCGTGACTCTTGAGGTTGCACAGCACCTCGACGAGCGCACTGTTCGTGCAATTGCACTTTCAAGCACCGACGGTCTTCGTCGTGGCCAAGAAGTAACTGCAACCGGCGCTCCAATTAGCGTGCCAGTTGGTGCCGAAACACAAGGACGCATGTTCAACGTGACCGGTGACCCAATCGACGGCAAACCTGCGCCAAAGGGTGCAGTGTCTCCTATTCACCGTCTTGCTCCAAGTCTTGAAGAGCAATCAAACAAGGCTGAGATTCTTGAAACTGGTATTAAGTCAGTTGACCTCATCGCCCCTATCGTAAAGGGTGGTAAGGCTGGTCTCTTCGCTGGTGCTGGTGTTGGTAAGACCGTCCTTATTACAGAGCTTATTAACAACATCGCAAAGTTCCACAGCGGTAACTCTGTCTTTGCCGGTGTTGGTGAGCGTACTCGTGAAGGTAACGACCTTTACTACGAAATGGAAGAAGCCGGCGTGCTTGATAAGACATCACTTGTCTTCGGACAAATGAATGAGCCACCTGGAGCTCGTCTCCGTGTTGCGCTTTCTGGCCTTACGATGGCGGAATCTTTCCGTGACGAAGGTAAAGATGTGCTTCTTTTCATCGACAACATCTTCCGTTACACACAGGCCGGTGCTGAGGTTTCAGCGCTCCTTGGTCGTCTTCCATCTGCCGTGGGATACCAGCCAAACCTTCAGGAAGAAATGGGTGTTCTTCAAGAACGTATTACATCTACGAAGAAAGGCTCAATCACCTCTGTGCAGGCCGTCTACGTACCAGCTGACGACTTTACTGACCCAGCTCCAGCAACAACCTTCGCCCACCTCGATGCAACCATCGTGATGAGCCGTGCGTTGACTGAAATTGGTATCTACCCTGCTGTCGACGTACTTGCTTCAACTTCAACCAGCCTCGACCCTGAAATTGTTGGTGAAGAACACTACCGCGTGGCTCGTGAAGTGCAACGTATTCTTCAGGAATACAAGGAACTTCAAGACATCATCGCGATTCTTGGTATGGAAGAGCTATCTGAATCTCAAAAGCTTACCGTCAACCGTGCACGTCGTGTGCAACGCTACCTTTCACAAGCTTTCTACGTGGCTGAAAAGTTCACCGGTAACCCTGGTGTGTACGTGAAGCTCGAAGACACCGTAAAAGACTTCGGTGACATTCTTGCTGGTAAGTACGACGACAAGCCTGAGGAATGGTTCTACATGGTAGACGGTTCACTTTCAAACAAGGCCGCCAACGAAGGTAAAAAGAAGCCAGCAAAGGACGCTAAGTAATATGCATTTGCAGCTGATTACCCTTCAAGGCGTAAGTGTCGATACCGACATTTACGAGCTGATGGCGCCAACGGCTGCTGGTGATATTGCGGTATTCCCTGGACACGAACCACTCGTTACTTTGGCCGCTCCTGGTGCACTTGCGGTGCGCTACGAGAAGAACGACAAAGATGATGAGCTCGAGTACTTCGCAGTGAGCGGTGGCGTGATTGAAATCACCCCTACCGCCATTCGTGTTCTTGTAGACGAAGCTGACCGCGGTGATCAGATTACTGAAGCCGAAGCGAAGTCTGCGCTCGAGCGTGCTCAAAAGCTCAAGGGCGAAGCAACGAACCAAGTTGAACTCGAGAAAGCTACGGAGCTTATCGACCGTTCAATGGTGCGTTTGCGAGTGGCTGAACTTCACCACCGTCGCCGTCATCACTAGAATGTTGGCATACAAAAAGACGCCCGCTATGGGCGTCTTTTTTATTGTTCGGTGGTTTTGAGAAGTTCGCGGACTTCGTCGGTGGTTTTGGTGTGCATGAGTTTTTCGCGTAGTTCGGCGGCACCAGGGATTTCACGGACGTAGATTTTGAAGAAACGTTTGAGTGGGTCGAACTGACGTGGTTCAAGTTCCTCGTTAAACTTGTCGAAGAGGTCGAGGTGATAATTTAAGAGGCCAAGGATTTCTTCACGAGTCGGTTGGTAGCTATCGGTGAAAGCGTATGGATTTGCAAAAATACCGCGGCCAATCATAATGCCGTCAACGCCATACTCTTTAACGAGCTCAAGCCCGTGCGCGCGGTCGCGAATGTCGCCATTAATAGTAAGCAGTGTATTTGGGGCAATTTCGTCGCGAAGTTTCTTAATTTCAGGAATAAGTTCGTAGTGTGCATCGACTTTGCTCATTTCTTTACGAGTACGAAGGTGAATCGTGAGATTTGCAACATCCTGCTTGAGAATGTGCGTAAGCCACTCAGTTAGTTCATCGACCCGAATATCACCAAGGCGTGTCTTCACGCTTACAGGGAGTCCTGCTTCCTTTGTAGCGGCAATAATTTCAGCGGCGAGTGCTGGCGTGCGGATTAATCCACTGCCGGCGCCCTTCTTCACGACGTCTTTTGCCGGGCATCCCATGTTAATGTCGATGCCTGCAAAGCCGAGTTCTTTCATGCCAAGTGCCATTTCGCGGAAATGATCTGGTTTTTCTCCCCAGATTTGAACAACCATAGGCTGTTCGTCTTCAGAGAATGCCAAACGACCACGAGTACTGTGGCGACCCTTCGGGCTACAGTAGCCGTCGGTGCTGACGAATTCCGTAAAGAAGACATCTGGTGCGCCGGCTTGTTTTACGACATGGCGAAAAACAACATCCGTGACCGCTTCCATGGGAGCGAGGATGAAGAATGGTTTTGGTAAAGTATTCCAGAAGCTGCCCATACACTTTTTATCACAAGGTGGTGGCTCCACCGAATGGCGGAGTGTTGTGGTGAAAAGTGAATGGACAGGGATAGTGCGTGTTGTTGTCCTGTTTTCGCGCCCGAGAGCGCCCATTCAACTCGATCTGAAGATCAGACCGCGAGTCCGCACTTGGTGCCGTTCGCCGGGTTGGTGACCTGGCCGCACTTGTACGGGTCGGAGGCGCCGCTGCCATCCTTCTTGTAGGTGACATGTCCTGCTGAGCACGTGACGGCGAGGTTGTAGTTTCCTCGCTGCGTGGGCTCGGTGTCGCTGCGGTACACTTGCATCACTTCCTTCGTTTGGTGAATCGGATGGATGGATTGAGTTTTGAGGAGAATGATGCCCTCGCCGACGAGATCCCGACAACGCTGTCGGTACTATCGTTCGGCGAGGGACATCACTCCTTCCAGTGTACGCGTGTACTCACGCAGACCCTGGGCACTCGACGGCCGAACAAACCGTCTTATTGCTCGCATCCCCCAGCGCCGGGCAAACGGCGCAGATGCGAGGTCTTAGGGGTGGCCACTGGCCTCGAGCGCGCGGGAACGCGTCGAGGGCCAGTGGCCGGGATGCCTGGGGGAGCATCCGTGGTCGTGAGGGGTCGTCTCCGATGGGGTAAACGGATCGACAGCCTTGGGGGTGGCGGCACCTCACTGACCTTTGTTGCACTATCCCTGTCTTGTTAAAAAACATATCGACAGAGAGTTGTGGCATGCGAACGTCTCTTCTCGTAAGAAGAGCTGTCGGCATGCCGCAGCTCAATCGTATCAATATACTAATATTATAGCATTTTTTATACTATACCGTCAATAAGGTCCTGTTCAAAGGCGAGGACGCCCTTAAAGTCGTCTGAGTACACACTGGTATCTGGTAGCGAGAGCTTGCAGACATGTTTCCAAACAGCTTCAATAAGGAGTTTTGTGCGCTCGACGTCTTGCGCAGTAAGGTCAAGCGACAGGACGATGTTCTCCCCCGCCTTTGTCGGCTCAATGAATGCGAGCTGCCCATGAGTAACGGTAAAGTTATGATATTCAGATGAATTCTCAACGAGTATTTTATAGAAAATTAATTGTTGACGGTATTTGTGGAGTTTTAGTTTGGTGCGGTCGTCGCCTCGTTCCCATGAAGTGGATGGATGCCCGGTTTTATAATCGGTGACGAGCATGGTTTTATCGTCTTTATTAACGTCAATCATGTCGAGTGAACCAGTGAGCTTTGCTTCGCCAATGCGCACGTCTTGGAAGCCAAAGCTTACTTCGGCTTTTTGGGATGGTGTCATTGGAAGAACGTTCGAGGCGAAGTATTGAGGCAGGTGCTGGCTTCCCTGCTGAAGGTACTGTTGGAAATCGGCATCGGCGAGACGTTCACGCGTCAATGCTACTTCAAAGTCATGCAGAGAATCTTCAAGCGGCTTTTGTTCGCCCGTTGCGGTTAAGTGCGTGTGCGCCTGTTGAAGTGTCCAGTGAATCGCTGTTCCATATGATGCGGGAGCTGGCTTTGTCTTTGGGAAGTGAAGCAGGTTGTTGAGGAGGAAGTGCTGAGGACCGCCGCGCGTAACATCGAGAAAGCTATTGAGCGATGTTGCACTGAGTTTGAACTTTTCAATCTGTGGTGCCAGGAGTGTTTTGAGGTCTTGGGTCGGTGCGGTGAGGGGTTCGTACCAGCTGAGTTCGGCGGTTTCGATTGCCTCTTGTCGTGATGGCTCTCCTGTTTCAAGCCTTGGAGCTTCAATATTGAGAAGAAAGTCGGCCGGAAGTGTCTGCTTGTCGCTGTCGTTGGAATCGGCGTGGGAAATAATGAGCTCTTGCTTGGCTCGAGTCATGGCGACGTAGAAGAGACGCAGGCGTTCGTCGGCCGTATTGCCGGTTGGTGCGAGCGGAAGGTTTTCTGGATAGCTAATTGAACGGCTCATACTTCGGGCGCTTTGACCCCACACTGAGTCGACCGAATTAAATACATACACCGTATCGAATTCAAGGCCTTTTGATTTATGGGCGGTTAAAAGTTGTACGGCGGAAACATCACTGGCAAGTGAGTAACGGTTGAGTGAGATGCGAATATCAAGCCTACGGTGAAGTTCGATGAATTCTATGAAGGCACGGAAACCGAGGCTTTCACCGGGTTTATAGTCGCGAAGCCGAGCGCGGATTGTTCGGAGCGCACTAAGGTATTCAATATAGGCCTCGGGGTTATCTTCTAGCGATTCCGGAGAAAAGAAGTACGTGAAATATGGACTCTCGCTTGTTTCGTCGGCTGACTTTCCCATAAGGAGGTCAATCATTGGTTCAAGGGTGAGTGTTGCAACATCTTGCACGCGAGCGGTGAGCCAATCATGGATGGGTACTAATTCGGGTGTTGTGGCCATAATTTCCATCCAGTTTTGACGGTTGGTGTAGGCGTCGAGGCTCAGACGCCAAATTACTTTCGGATCAAGCTTCCAGGCGGGGTGAGCCAAAAGCTGCGGGAGAAGTTCTTGGGCGCGAGCATGTTGGCCATCGGCGAGGGCAAGAATAACTTGGGCCACTTGCTCGAGGGCGATGATTGGTGCGGTATCGAGGACGCTCTCTTCTCGCTCATAGCGTACGGAAATATTTGCATGGCGGAAGAACGGCAGTAGTGATTGAATGTCGGCATGGCGCCGCGCTAATACAGCAATAGACGATGGATCTACGCCGCTCTTGATAGATTGAGTGATACGTCGAACAATTTCAGCGCGTTCGGCGTCAATGGTTGGCGCGTGCCAAACATTCACACTGCCCTGGCCTGATTTGTGAGCAGCGAGTTTTTTATCAAGTTCTGGAAGACGTTCTTCGAGGCGATCGGTACCCTGGGTAATAACAGCCCGTGATGCCGAAAGAATTGTTTCACACGAACGGTAGTTATCGGTGAGAACAATAAGTTTTCGAGTTGGGTAGGTATCAGAAAAATTAAGAATGTTACTAATGTCGGCACCTTGGAATCCATAGACCGCCTGGTCGTCGTCGCCCACAACTAAAATGTTTGGGTTGCCTTCGTTCACTGGGTTGTCAGTGAGGCTATGAAGGATACGAAGTTGAGCCAAGTTGGTGTCTTGGAACTCGTCGACCATCATATAGAGGTATTTTTCTTGCAGGTTGTATTTCAGGTCGTCGTGAACTTCAACGGCGTGAACAACTTGCATGATCATGTCGTCGTAATCGAAGAGGCTTTGCTTCTCCATGCGATTCAAGTACTCATAATAAATGTATGAAAGTGACTTCAGCTTTGTAAGTCGTTTACGATCTTTAAAAACGAGATTCTTGTTTTCATCACGCTCGAGCCAACTCGCTTTCCATGCAGAAATTGGCTTTGTGGGGTGTATCGTTTCGACATCTTCAAGCATCGCTTCGAGCGAATCGGTAATAACGTGCGCCAGTGGACGAACTTCGTAGAGTGTTTCAGTTGCCAAAGTATGCTCACGAATCGCATCGAGCGCACCGTGAATGGCGCTGGCGGTCGACTTCCCTACTCGCTCAGTTAAAATTGGCACCAAGATACGCTCAATTACATCGAGCGATGTTTCATTTTGCTGAATCACGGCCAGAAGCTCGTCACTCGTAAGTGCGCTACTTCGTTTCAGTTCAGAAATAACTCGCTTTGCATCGCTCAGATGGGTGTATTCACCGTTCATCATGCTCGATAGTGGATTCGAAAATTCAAGTTCTTCAAAAATACTGCGCAAGATTTCATATTGTTTTAAATCGTCGGCTGGTTCGAACAGCGCATTACGATAAAAGTAGTCTCGGTTATGGCTCATCACTTCACTGCCGAAGCTGTGGAAGGTGTGAATGGCGACCTTGTAGGCGTCTTTACCGATGATACCCACAAGTCGTTCACGCATGGCAGCCTGGCCGCTCTCCGTAAAGGTCAGACAAAGAATATTCTCTGGAAGAGTGTCGGTTTTTTGCAAAATATTCGCAACGCGCACGCTCAACAATTCAGTCTTCCCCGTTCCAGGTCCGGCTACGACCATAACAGGCCCATCGATTGTGTCGACGGCCTGTTTTTGCGCGGGATTAAGGCTGCTGTAGCGATCCTGAAAACTCATTACTCCTAGTATATATCGTTTTCGCTGTTTTCAGCTCATCAGCATAAGCATACACTTATGGAACGATATGAGAGAGGAAGGAGCCAGTCTGGGCCCCGTGATGCTGCGAGGTGCAGCGTCACGGGGCAACCAGGTGGCGTCAGGCGATGTCGGGCACCTGTTCGATCGACTTGATCGGGCTGGTCGGGTGACCGGGGCCGATATCCCAGGCATTGCCGACCATAACGGTCGACTTTGCGTACTGCGGGTGTTCTTCGACGAACGGAGCCATCGATACGAGCACGTGAGCCCGAGATGAGTCGGTCGTGGCCGCTTTGGGGGCGGTGTCTCGACGAACTCGGTACGAGGCTCCCCTCATCGTGGTGACAAGATACGTGCCGCGGATGTTCTTCAGGTCGATCATGGGGATCGGGTCGCTGGAGACTCGCGGCGCGTGGATGGTCGTGTCGGTCATTGCTTCCTCTCTTGTGTAGCGGGGTGCTACAGACGTACATTATATCACTTATGCTTCAAAATGTCAATTATACATCAGGGGTAGAGCGTTGTGAAAACGGCATTCAGTGCTACAATATAGCGTATGAACGACCAATTGTACGATGATGTCGCCCTTGAGCGACAAATCAAAGAAGCATTTGGCGTCGCGGCTGAGGTGGATTCAGTAATCGCACGCCGTATTCCTGTTGGACGTAGCGTTGAAGCAACGCTTTTCTTGACGAGTAAAAAACAACTCTACCTTTATGTTGACGGTGAGGCTCGGCTCTTTCTTTCAGATGTAAAGAAAATTGTTTCCCGGGTTGGGCTCCATGCTGATATGTACATGCCACCTAAAGGCCGCCCTCACTACTTCGATGAGGTAGGAACTGCTAAGTTTGAAGAAATTTTTCCAGGGCGAAAAGTCATTAATGAAGAAGATATCGCCTTTTATAAGACGCTTGCCCCTTATAGCCCGGCGCTCATCCTTATTCGTGAAGTAAAAAACGGTATTATTTACCAATATGACAGCGACGCATCGGGTGGCTGGCGTCCGCACGCTAAGTTCAGTTACCGTCGTATTATGACAAGCTAATTCGGCTATTCACGCGGTTCTGCGATGACATCGGGCATGTCTGCTGGTGGTGCGCCAGGGCCATCGCCTTCAATCTGCTTTTCTGCTTCTTGGGCAGCGTTGCTTTCAAGGGCGCCGAAGTTAATTTTGTTTGAGATATCAACAAGGAAATTCACCGCATCTGGCTGCTGAATGGTCTTCGCGTTTTCAGGTTGCTGCAAGCTCAGAAGAATGGTTTGCGCGCCTGGTATTACCCGAAGCATATAGACTGAAGTCTGGTTGTTGTTGAGCGCTGTAGTACCAAAGTATGGTGTTGGTTTTGGTCCACTGACTTCAGACCACTGTGCGGTACCAGCTTCTTTGTTAAAGCTTTCTTCTGATGTGCTGTAAGGATAGACCGCAACGGTCAGTGAGTTATTTGAGGATTCGTTGGTACTGAAAGTAAATTTACATGCATCTGCAGCTGAGCCGTTGAGTCCATCGCTTGCAACGCGAACACCTTCACGGATTGAGGTGATTTGGTCTCCCATACGAGCGGATTTAATAACATTAGTTGTAATGAGCTCACATGCTCCGTAATCCGGTGTGTTCGCGAGGTTATCTGAGCTTGTGTTTGGAGTTTGTGCTGTTGGGCGAAGAAGGAAAAATAGCATGACAGTAATAGCCACAACTGCTGATATTGCAACAATAATCCAAAGTAATCGTTTTTTGTGTGTTATTCTTGCCATAAAAGCTCCTTTATTCGATGTTACCCACATCCATTACAGCGGTAGGCGCTTGGGACTTGGATAGATCCCGCTGCGGCCGTACAGCCAATGTTAACATCGTAGTAATCAACCCAGACACCGGCGCCTGAGGCTCCCTTCCAGCGAATGACGTCGTTTGAAGCCGAGTCGGCTACCCAGTTGCCATAGGCGGATAGTTGCCGGGCATAGATACGCGGTGCGCCGCTACCGCAGACGTTATTCCAGCTCGCGAACACTTCGCGTCCACAGAATCCACCCGAACAAGCGTCGTTTCCAAGCCACATACCAAAGTTCATACCTGGTCGCGTAAAGCTTGCTGAGTTGCCGGCCCATGTCCAGCCACTAATGACACTCCCCTTTTCGCAGCGCCCAGCTACTTGCAATGTGACACCTTGGCCATAGTTCAGCCAGTAGCCTACAGTTCGGTGCTGACCGCCACCAACCCAGTAGCCGCCGTTAGCGTACCAGTGATAGTTGTAGCTTGTCCCCGCTGGACACGTTGAGTTCGCGGTTGCGTACAGTGATTGGCCTTGGTCTACCCAGGCCGAGATACTAAATGCACCAGGTGCATTGATTGGCGTTGTTCCGTTGACGATACTCGAGCCAGCACCTTCAACTCCACCCGAGACGGCAAAGACCTGGAAGTATTGGGTCGTACCTTGAAGGATATTTGCTGATATCGCAAGGCTCGTGCCGGTTGTTGTGGCGCTGTAGCTATTTGCAGATGCGGTTGCGCCATAACGAACAACATAACTTGTTGCTCCTGCCGATGCGCTCCACGAGATAGTGTACTGAGTAGCCGAGTTAACCGTTGCCGTTACCCCGGTTGGTGCATTCGGAACGGTTGAGCTTGAGGCAACGTTCGACCAGCTGCTTGTGTCGCCGGTTGTGGTTGCTTGGACGCGGAAATAGTAAGTGGTACCAACGACGAGACCAGAAGAGACATTGCTCGTCGTTGCAAGGTTATTTGAAGCAACGAGTCCAGTTGTGAAGGCCGTGTCTGTTGCTCGCTGTACGTTGTAGCGCGTCACAGCACCACCACACCCGGTACCAGTCGGAACATTCCAGTTGGTTGTAATTTGCGATGTTGAGTTTACCGTCGTGGTGATAGTTGGCGTGCCTAGCTTAACCGTTTGAGCTGAGGCCACGTTTGACCAGTTACCGTTTTGACCTGCACCAACGGGACGTGCGCGGAAGAAGTATTCTTGACCGGGTGTGAGTCCGGTTTGCGATGCACTGTTTGTAGCTGGCGTTGTTGTATTGAGGTTTGCAGTAAAGGCGGCATCGGTAGCGCGCTGAAGTTCATAGCTGGTGGTGTTCGGGATCGCAGACCACGTAAGGTTTACGCCGGTATAGCATAAAGGAGTTGCTGCGAGGTTGCGGATAGCACCTGATGTTGTGAGGTTCGCAGTGCGGCGACTCGCTTGTTCAATAACAGTACCATTACTCTCGCTTCGGTAGCGAAGCGTGTATGACAAACAAGAACCAGAGCCATTACATGACGCACTGCCGTCTCCTTTGTACTCAATAAAGTCGCCAGTGTTAGTGCCGGCAGTGAGCGTGACGCCACAACGGATCGAGTTTGTGACACTTGGATCGGCATCCGGAACAAGGAGTGCAGATTGGTCGATTCCCTTCAGGGTGTTAGACGATACGATGTTTGCATCTGCGGTAATCGCCGTACAGCTTGGGTATTCTCCGTTTTGGTCGTAGTACTTTTCGAGCGCCTCGGCAACAGTGGTGATGTTTGATGCGCGACGATTATCGCGGCCATCTTCAAGATATCGGTTTAGACCGAGTGTAGCAATTGTCGCCAGAATCGCAATCACAATAACGATAACGATTACTTCGACAAGTGTAAATCCCCTCCGATTTATCATGAAGTAATTGTACCATAAGCACTTCGTTTAAAGGGCAATTATGCTACAATAAAGAACGTTCGATTGTGGACAACTGCCACAAGAAACAGTACTGGGGATTGGCCAAGCGGTAAGGCAACGGGTTCTGGTCCCGTGATCGGGGGTTCGAATCCCTCATCCCCAGCCAAATGCGACAGTTTAAAATGAGACCCATATGGGTCTCATTTATATTTAGTGCATTGAATGCGGGTTGCTTGTGTCTGTTTCTGTATCTGTATAGCCCCAATCTACGAGCCACTGTTCCATTTGAGTGATTTCAGTTGTTTGAGCGGCGATTATATTTGTTGCTAAGTCCTTAATTTCTTGACGTTCAGCATTCTCTGCTGCCAACTCAGACATATCGACCGCATCTTGGTGATGGCCGATCATATGTTCAATATAGGCTTTATCAAAATCTGCACCTTTTTTGTCTTTTAGCATCTCTGTTGCAGACATAGTTTCAGTTGAGTTTGAATCGGTATTATTCGCTGTCGTAGTAGCAATAATCGACACCAATAAACCTCCAATAAAGAAACCTATTAACCCTGATAATAAAACTTTCGTATTCATATATTTCCTTTCGAATTAGTGAGCGTGATGACCGCTGTGTTCATGGTGCTTCATGAGGAGCATGTGGCCTTTGTTCTTTGTAATTAAATATTTATTAACTGGGTATGCGGCGAAGAACGCAACTGTTAATGCAATCGGCATGCTGATCCAAAAAACTGGATTAACTAACCCTGCGGCCATAGCCCCAGGGATTATAAGCATTACGAGATTATCAACGATTTCCATAGTCGCGATCGATAGTGTATCTGCAGCTAGAACAAGCGATAGTGCTTTTTTAAAACTTACCCCTGCTTTTAAAAGTGGCAATGTTGATAGCGCGTATCCAAAAAGAAACGCCAAGGTAATCGCTAGTCCAATGGTAGCAATGGCCGATAGTCCTAGTATTAGCCCAATTACTAAACCGGTTACTTCGCCGATTGCACATCCAGTAAGACAGTGAAGTGTTGCACTCACTGCCATTTGTTTTGTTGTGACTTCGTTCGTATGGTGAGTGTGACTGCCGTGGTTCATATGACTCATGTGAATCTTTGTCCTTTGTTAAGTACTTTGTATTAGTTCGTGTAGGTTGTATAACCCCAATCCTTTTGCCATTGCTTCATTTGTTCAATTTCCTTTTCCTGAGCTGTTATTACAGCTGAAGCTAAATCCTTGATTTCTGTATGTAAAGCATTTGTATTAGCATATTTTGACATATCAATTGCTTGCTGATGATGTTCTATCATCAAAGCTAAAAACTTTGCATCGAATGCTTCATCTTTTAGGCCTTCTAGTTGATCTGTCATATCCATCATATGCCCAGCCATTTCATTTGCTGTTGCGCCGCTGTGGCTCGCATGGCCGCCCATAGTTACTTCATATCCCCACTGCTCCTGGTAAGCAAACATCTGATTCATTTCTTTGCCTTGAGATTGCATGATCTCCTGACTTAAGGCAAGAATTTCGGGACGAGTAGTTTGTGCATTCGCTGTCTCTGCCATAGTAACAGCTCCTTCATGGTGAGCAAGCATATCTCCGAGATATACTTCATCGAAGTCCTCACCCTTCAAATCGGCATATATACTTTGTTCTGAAAGTGGCTCGGTGCTGGTTTGGGTATTTTGAGTAGTAGTGTCAGTATTCGGTCTGCTAAACCAATATACTGCAGCTACTACAAGCAACAATACCACTCCAACGATTGTGAATAATATCTTTGAATTACGTTTCATAAGTACCTTATTAATTATTTAATATAGAAAATTAATTAATAGATACTTTAAAGTGAGGTTCCGAGACGGCCTTGAAGAAGCGTCAAATCTGGTGGTCTCCAACTCGACATTTTCCATACTTCAAGAAAATGTCCGAGGCTTTTACCTAATAACTGTATAGGATATTGTATTGATCCAAAAAGATCTGAAGGAAGTTTTTTCTTCTTTTCATTCTCTATTTTTTTGAGGTTAGTAATCCGTTTTTCAGGCCTAGTACATTGACAGAGAACTTGACAAGAGGTGTTGGCTGATTGTTGATGATGTGAACCATGTGAAGAACTTACTACTGAAGAAAAGTGCACACCACTAAAGGATGCAAGTACAATGAATATCCCAATAAGCTTATTTAGCGTTGTGATCATTAGTTCTTATTATAGCATTGCGGTTGAGCCGATAATATCGCTAAGGCTTGACGATAACTCGACGAGTAATCGTACGGTCACGCACGTAAAGTGGAGTGTTTAATCCTCTTATGAATGTATCCTTTTCGCTAAGTGAGCCTTGTTTTAGAATGTAACTGGCATAATTTTTAAAATGCGCTCGTTCGGTGGTCGGTATGCCGTAGTCTTTTATGAGTTGGCTAGTTACGCGTTTATAGTTCTCAATGCGCTTAAAGAGCTGTTCTGTGGGTTCTACGTCTTCAAATTCACCGTTATCAACCATTCGTAGTACTTGTTCGGTTATATCATCAGCTTTTATCGACGGTTCTTTGCAATCAGGGTCTTTGGTTGATTTTGTGCAGCGGTAATACACATGCCTTCGCTTCGATCCATCTTTTAGTTGTTTGAAGTGTTCCTCGACGGTTAATCTTGAACCGCACGCCCCACAGTAGAAGAGATGTTTGAATGGGAACTTTTTGGAACCCCAGGCGGCTTTATTGTCAGGCACTATGTCATTAATACGTTCACGAACATTATTGAATAGCTCCTTCGTAATAATTGGAGTGTGCAAACCTTTATAGAACGGGCCGTCATCCGGATATTTGAAGTAGCCATAATAAAATGGGTTCGTTAGTATTCGATAGATTTGACTGAGTGATAATTTCTTGCCAGCTTTCGTAGTAAAGCCAGATGAATCTAGCCAGTCTTTGATAGTGCGGCCGCTTTGATTCATAAGGCCAGATCGTTCGAACATTTCTTTAATGATTGGCGCACGTTCTTCGTCGAGTACCATTTCCTTTCTGCAAATAAAAAGCCGCCTGGCTTCAGGCGGTGCGTGGCGCAAAGGTAGTATTGCCTTGCGAGTAGTTGGATGGCGGACCACCCAAGCGAGGAGTCTTCCCCGCTTGGGTGGTCGCCGAGTGACAGCCAGCGCCTAGGCGCGTGTCACAGGTTGCTGAGCTCGAACCACTCGAGTCGCAATCCCTGGCCAGTTGTCCCGACGACGAATCCGCCGACGCCCTTGCTGACGCTGGTGAATCGATCGCCGATGTTCTGGATGTGCACCCGGGCTGCGACGCCGTACGTGTTGCCGGGTCGTGTGACCTCGACGGCTTCGATCGCGAGGCCTCGTCCGGTCGTTCCGACGGTGATCGTCGTGCCTCGGCCGCTCGTGCACTGCCTCGTTTGCCAGCCGATTGCCGACACGTGAGCGTTGAGGCAGATCACCTTGCTCTGCAGCTGGGTGACCTTGATCGCCTCGATGCGCAATCCCTGGCCTCGTGTTCCCGGTGCCGACGTCCATCCCACGTTCTGCACGTGAGTGGTGACCTGGAAGTCGTTCTGAGGGCCCGAGTAGTACGCCTGCGCCGGCATTGCGACGACGCTCACGCTGAGGGCGGTCAGTACGGCTGCAGCGATTGCTGCGCCGCGAATGCGCCAGTTCGCGCCGGTCAGGAACTTCTTCTTGTCGCTCATGGGTCTTCTTCCTTGTTTGTCATTTCTTCCGCAATGAAGCGGGACCAATCATAGTTCAGACGGTCAAGACAAGCTGGATGATATTCCAGCCCGTTTTAACCGTCTTAACTTACAGACGCAAAAGAAACCCTAGCTAAATGGGAGCAAATAATCGCTCAACCACCGAAATACTATACAATATATTGAATATTTATGCAAAAGGCATAAATATGAGCACGAACAAGTACTATGTTTGTTATGATGAGAATACTAAAGCTAAGGAACAATTTTATGATCTGGCAAACAGTCGAAGATAGCCTTGAAACACTTGAAAAAGCCAAAGATGGCTATAGCTCTGCACGCCGAGGAATTGTTACTCTTCCGGACGAGACGCGCGTATTTGTAAAGATTGGCGTGGATGAGAACACGAATCAATGGGCAAAAAAAGAAATTGCTGTCTACGAGTTTCTTTCCACGCATTCGTTTAACCCTATGCCGAAGCTCATCTCATATAGTGCTAATCAAGCAGCATTTGCGCTTGAGCCACTCGAGGTACCTGATGGCTGGAACTGGAAAAATGAATGGAGTAACGAACGTCTTCAAGCTACTCTTGCTGCAATGGACGAACTTGCTCGGCTCAAACTCTCCGAAGACGAGGCGCGGTTATTTTCAGCTAAGTCTATGAGTGAAACATCGAATGGATGGAAGCCTCTTTCTGAGTCCAAAGAAAAGCAAGCGTTGCTGCGGGATAAGTTGGTCAAAGCGGGCTATGCTGATTTTGTAAGCAAATTCGATATTCAAGCTAATACCGCAGTAAGTATGAAATACGTATTTATAAATGATTCATTAGTACATAATGACGTTCGAGCGGATAATTGTGCATGGAATCCAGGCACGCAACAAGTGAAGTTGATTGATTGGAATTGGCTTCAAGTTGGAGATAGACGAATAGATATAAATGCTATGCTCGTTGATGTATATAAATCTGGTTTTGATGTCGTCTCTGGCTTTGCTGATAGGCTTGATTCCGATGCTCTCCAATGGCTCGGAGGTTTTTGGCTCAATGCCGCAGCTACACCTATTAAGCCTGGAGGACCGGAGCATTCAAGCCTAAGGGATTATCAACTTGAATCTGGTGTTGCTGCGTTAAGACTACGAGAAAGTTTTTTGGAGCGGGTCCGCTAGCTCTAGGGTGAACGAATAGTATAGAACTTCTTCAGTGGTTCTATTGTTTGTTATGATGAGCATATGATTTTCCCGCACATCATCTTGATCGGCGTTACCCTCCTTGCATTAGGCTTGTATGGTGTTGTTAAATTCTGGCCAGAAGGCGGTGCTACAAAAACCTTTAGTCAGCATGTCGCTAAGCATAAAACCGGCGTGCTCTACTACATCCTTCTATTTACGGTAGTATTGCCGATATTTGCGGTTTTCTTCTTTTACTGGTTCATTCCAACATATCAACCCCCGGCGATATTTGGGTTCTTCATTGCCATTGGGCTCATAGCGCAATATCTATGTACGTTTGTCCCTGAAGTCGGAACGAAGCGGAGGAAAGTGCACCGTGGCTTAGCGTTCGTTTCGGCATCGGTGTTATTGCTAGCGACTGTAGCCGCATTATTTAGTGGCGCTATCTCTGTTATGGATAGAGTATTTTTATTCACAGGAATCTTTGCGATGGCATATTTGCTTTCTGTTTTAATAGTAACCCGAGCGAAGCACCAAAAAGTTCTCTATATTCAAGCAGGTTATTTCGTAGCGTTCTTTGCCAGTATTCTTCTTGTTGTTTATCGCTAGCTTTTTAAACAATGCCTATTCTGGAATACACTTACGATTTAGCTTAAAAGCTTATGGTTGCAGTGGTTAGGCTGTAGCTAGATAATAACCGTATTATGAAATACCAAGAATATAAACTTGAGCTAACGTCAGTATTTGATCCAAATGCTGACGTGACATTCAGAATTGAGCCTCCTGTAAAATTTCTTACTGAAGAAGCGCGTGTTGCGTTTGGAGAGAATGTTATTCGACTGATTGCGAGACGCGCTGATTATGGTGAGCTCGAGGGTTCTAGGGTTGAATTAACTCACGACTCTGCCGACGGTATTGCGACAATTGGGTATGCCCGAGTACCTGCCTTGAGATACGGCACAGGCAAAGAAGTTTTCTACCAAGGATTACTCCACGCTCTGAATGGCAATAGCCCGCAGCTTTACGATAATGATGGCAATGCTACATATCCAGGTTTTGGAGATGAATGGCAAGCTTCCTGAGGCATAATCAAATTTAAGAATTGTTCATTTTCGTGAATACTTCCTTGTTATTATGAAGACATGAAAGATGCCCCTGAGTTTTATGCAAAAGATCGAGCGACGTGGCGTCAGTGGCTAGTTGATAATCACGCTAATGAGAGCGCTATCTGGCTCGTTTTCGATAAGGGCGCCGAGCGAACACTTACGTGGGTCGAGATTGTCCAGGAGTCACTGTGTTTTGGCTGGATCGACGGCCGAGCTCAAAAGGTATCCGAAACGCAGTCGAGAATTTATGTCAGCAAGCGCAAACCTAAAAGCGCATGGTCAAAAGTGAATAAGCAGCATGTCGAGAAGCTCATCGTATCTGGAGAAATGACAGAAGCTGGCTTAACCGCCATTAAACTGGCCAAAGCAAATGGTTCTTGGGATTTACTCAACAATTCAGATAATCTTATATTCCCGGCCGAGCTTGAAGAAAAGTTTCAGGAATACCCTACTGCGCGAGCAAATTTTGAAGCATTCTCTCCAAGTAGTAAGCGGCTTATTTTGCAGTGGATTTACGACGCAAAAACTGACACTACAAAACACATCCGCGTGACGCAGACAGTTGAAAGCGCCGAGCGTGGTGAAAAGGTTCGATAGTCAACCCTTGTCAATTGACAAATACATAAAAATATAGTATAATCTCGCTTAGAGCACTTCTACATCCGAACAAATTCCAGGAGCATAATGGACACCATCGACCACATCAACCCCGATGGGTTTCATGTGACAATCAACGTCAGCGATAAGCATCGCGCCGTCTCCATCGGCGACAACGTGACGATTCACGAGGACGTACTCCTCTACTCCGGCACGGTCATCGGTAACGATGTCATCATCCACCGCAGTTGCCAATTCGGCTACGGCGTCAGAATCGGCAACAACAGCCGCATCGGTCCCTACTCCCATCTCACGTACACCACCGTCGGTGAGTACGTTCGCCTCGACGGCAAGGTCGATGCAGATATGGGCGTTCGCATCGGTGATCAAGTTCGCATCGGTTTCGACTGCAGACTCGGTCCCAATGTGGTGATCGAAGATGATGTCTCGATCGGCGAGCGCTTCACGACCGTGAGCTATACCACGATTAAGGCCGGTGCACACATCGGCAACTTCGTGCATATCGACCGCGACACCACCATCGGCGCCAAAGTCGTCATCGACCACGGCGTCAGCCTGTTCGGAAAGCATGAAGTACCAGATGGGGCACGGGTGAGCTATCAAGCTCCCCTCATCCAAGCTCGGTAGTCTCAACTTCCCCGCCATGACACGAAATACCCCGTGGAGGCGGGGTATTTCATTTCCGGGTACTATTTATTTGGCTTCGTTTTTACTTTGCTCAATCAATTGAGCGACCTTACCATCGTCGGTAAGATTCTCGACAAATAAGATTGAAGGCTTGTTAAGAATCAACGTATCGTGGGGCGCATGAACTTCGCTGCCAAGCTTAACAAGCTGCTGATTGGTGTCGGTACTCGCGGTATTACCATCGCTCGGAGCCTGAATATAATACACCTCAGTGACATAAGGGCGGTCGGTGTAATAGTCATGGAGTTTGCCAAAGTATACTTGTCCGTTAGTAAGGAAAACGGCTTGGTACTTACTTGAGTCGATTTGTGATCGATTGAGGAAAAGATACCCACCAGCTCCAATGCCGAGAATAACAATTGCAATACCAATACCCCACCAAAGTTTTTTATTAATACGCTTGCGTGGGTGTCGACCTTGCTGAGCTGTACGTTGTACGGACTTCATGCCATCCGTTGACCGTACTTCCTGTACTTGCTTTTCCATATTTTTCCCCTCGATTCAGTTGGCTTTATTGTACGTAGGAATATCTGTTTTGTCCACTATAATGGAGCTATGTTGCAACGTTTCGTGAAAGAGAATTTATGGTATATCATTGCCCTGGCCGTGGCGATTGGAGGCATGCTCGCTTGCCTTTATGCCTTCTCGGGCGCCCAAGCTATCAATACGACACGTGCACAAAATGCAGCTCGTGCCGAGAGTCTTCAGGCAGAAATCCAAGCACTTCCGCGAGTATCTTCGGTGTCGCCGGCGCAAACGAGCGGTGCTATAGACCACGTCTTAACGACACGCATGAATCTTATAGAGGCAATCAATGCCGAATATATACCGCGATACGCGCCGTGGCCGTACCGAGTTATTCCGACCTATGACTCTACTCGTACGCAACAAAATCAGCATACTGATATCGTCAAAGATATATCCAGCAATTTGCAGCGCACAGCTAAAGATCTTGCTGGGCTGAAAAAGATTATTGAATACATGCCGCTTATTGATTTGGGTCAAGACTTTGCGAATGATGCTGGCCTCGAAGAGCGTTTGAGTCGTACGAAACAAGGGCTCAATGAAGCAATTGGATACATACAGTTGAGTGGTCTTGCTCATGAAGCGGAATTAATTTCACGACTTAAAAAACTCAATGCGCAGACACTTACCCTCACCGATCAGACAAAAGGATCTTGGGCCGCAGAGGTACTAGAGATACAAAAGCTTATCATAGCCGATATCGAACGTCGTGATGTTCAGCGGGGCGAAGGAATCAAACAGCTACAGAGAGTGAGCCAATCGTATACCAGCGACTACCAGTAGTATGGTGTGAGGCCGGCCCCGCCTTGTTCGTCAAAGAATTGGCCGTGACGAAGTTGTTGGCTCGCTGCGGGTGGAACTGAAAGCTCGAAGATATTTGCGTAACTTGCTAGCTGACTATTATCGCTTTTAACAATGCGGAAGCAGTAGCTTCCATACACCGTATCATCTGCAGGTTTAATCGATAGGTCTATGAGCTCATTTTGGCCGCTTAGAATCGCATGGTTATTGGTAAAGCCGGACGCCTCTACATAGGTACCGTACATACGTCCGCCCGATGTTGGCGTCGGGTCGAGAGGGTTCTCTAACGTAAAGAGCCCGTTTGTTAAGGCGGTATTGTCGTAGTAGCTGAATGGTGCTGAGGCGCCCAGGTCAACGTACGTCTCTCCGGTAAATGTCGGGTCACAAGTGCCAACTTTTTGTGAAACCTGTAGTTTCATTGAAACGGCTCCTGCGAGTGTCGGCTTTCCGCCACCGTTGCCTACGAGCGCACGAAGGCGAAGGGGGCCATCGTGACGAGCGCTTACCGCTGCGTTGTTTTGCGCTGCTAGTGCCGTACTAATCACCGGTCCAGGGAGTCCCCATATTGAGGTAGCGGCTACGTTATTTTGCCCTGGTGTCGGTGATGTTGTTACGGGACTGTATGTGCCTTCAGCAGGAAAGCTCGGATAATCGGCCATCGATCCATTCGTAATCGTGGCACTCGGTGTGAGAACGCTAAACGATGGAAGGTGACATATTGTTATTGAACAGCCAGACGCGCCGCCTTCGCTATCGAGCTTTAAGAGGAGCGCGTCGCTCGAGCCGGCTCCGAAACTTTCTGTCTGTCCTGCAATAACATATCCCCCGTCGCTTGTTTGCCGCACTTGGCTCCCTATATCTGAGCCGCTGTTGCCAAAAGATTTCGCAAAAATAACACTACCGAGGTGATTATATTTAATAAGAAGTGCGTTAGCGTTGGTGTTAGACTCGTACCCCGTCACCGCATAACCGCCATCCGAAGTCTGTTCGATAGCATTTCCGAAGTCAGCTCCACCCCCGCTTCCCTGCCAGACTTTATTCCAAATGAGCGTCCCGTCGAGCGAGTACTTAAGAGTGAATATGTCCGCAGCTGCACTGTAGCTATAGGTCGTTCCTGTTACGGCGTATCCCCCATCGCTGGTTTGAATAATTGAGTATGCAGAGTCAAAACTACTCCCTCCCCATGAAGCGCCCCATTCGCCATAACCATAATCGTCAAGTTTTAAGATGTATGCGTCGCCACCACCGGCACCTACGCTATAGGAGTGTCCGGCTATGACGTATCCTCCATCGGAAGTTTCAGCAATAGTAGTCCCTTGGTCTACGTCGTAATCACCATAGTAATTCCACCAAACAATGGCTCCGGTAGTATCAAGTTTTGCAACAAACATATCGTCGTCGCTACCGAGAGGACGATACCCACTACCAGCAATAATAAACCCACCGTCACTTGTTTGTTGTATCGCATTGAGGTATTCGTCATTATAGTCGTCAACTACTTTATCCCAGCTCAGCGCGCCGGTGCTGGTATACTTCACGACAAATGCATCACTTGATCCGCTGAAGCTTGTCGTAGATCCGGCAATTGCGTAGCCGCCGTCGTCGGTTTGTATAATGGTAAATGCCACATCAGGATTTGTTCCGCCCCAGGTTCTGGTCCAGCTAAGCGTGCCTGTACTGCTGTATTTAGCGATAAATGCATCACCAAGCGTAGATCCATAGCTATGGGTTTGACCGGCGACGGCGTATCCCCCATCGCTCGTCTGGATTGTCGCATAGGCAGACTCGGCATTCGCGCCACCAAGAGTTTTTATGAATGTGAGGTGCCCTGCCAGTGGGGTTTCGTTGATAGTTGGCGATGATGTGCTAGGCGTGACTGTCGTGATGCTTGGTGCAGGCGTGACGGCAGCAGTGCTAATATCAGACGCCGTGAAGCTTGCTGTTGCGGTGGTCGCTGCAGAAGAAGTACAATTTGAAGGAGGACAGTCGAGCACCGTACCCGTGCTGTCGTACTTTACAAGAATTCCTGTCGTGTCGTCGATAGTGGAACCCGCAAGGATATATCCTCCATCGTCTGTTTCAGTGAGTGAGCCCCCAGCATTCTCGTCCGCTGTTCCCCACTCCTTATTCCAGGTGCCAGCACCAGTACTATCAAATTTTGCAATAAAAAGGTCACCACCTCCAGGTCCGAAGCTATATGTGTATCCTGATAGCATGTAGCCACCGTCAGTCGTTTGAAGAGTGGACGTTGCTACGTCGAGAGATGTGCCGCCCCATGCCTTTCCCCACTCGTAAGTTCCTGCGGCGTCAAACTTTGCTAAGAATGCATCGCCTCCTCCAATTTCACTGCCATTTTTCGACCCCGCTATTACATAGCCTCCATCATTTACACTGGCGAGTGAGTATACTCCGGAAACTCCTCGAAGCACCTTAGACCATAGTAGATTTCCGTAGGTATCGAATTTAACATGAAACGCAGAGTTAGATGACAAGAAGGAGGTTGTACCCCCTGCGAGTAGATATCCGCCGTCTGTACTTTGAGTAACGCCAACGGTGTTTTCGAAAGATGCGCCACCCCATACCTTACTCCACTGGAAGTCACCTGCCGAGCTCCACTTTGCGATGAATGCATCGTAGCCCCCTGAGCCATAGCTGTTGGTAGAGCCGCCGACTACGTATCCTCCATCTGAGGTGAGTTGAACAGAGGTGCTTGTCTCCACCCCGATTCCGCCCCAGGTCTTACTCCATACAATCCCACCCGAAGCGTCTACGAGGAGTAGGAGCGCGTCATTACTGAGCTTTCCGGTGACAATGTATGACCCATTCGGCAATGGACGTACGTCATTGAGGCCATCGCCCGTCCCCGCATTCCCTAGGGCTGTAGCCCATATCACCTGCCCACTTGCATCAAATTTTGTCAGCACGGTGCTTGTATTTGTGCCGCCTACTGATATATACCCTCCGTCGAGAGATTGAACGGTTTTACCTGCGACGAATCCGTTACTCGTGTTTAGTGTCTCCGCAAAGGTATTATTGACTGTCGCGTCCTGTCCTTTGAACCATCGGTAGGAGTCTTGCTTAAGACTCGCCGAGCCAGTTGTGAGCTGCGGTATCACGGAGTAACTATTAAGAAGAACATTACCAGTTGTTACGAGCCGCAAGCAGTAAGTGGTATCTGCGGGTGCACCGTTATCCATGAGGGCGAAGTCCCAAAGCGCGTCCTGACCTGACGATGTTGTTGTCGCAACATATGCGACATTGTTCTCATCATACTGTTGCCGAATGGTCGTGTCAGTGCTGTGCTGTGGGTCGTTTGCATTCGCCGTAAGAGCAGCGCCGTCGGGAGCGGTGGGATTATTCCCGAAAGCTATCGGCGTAGCAGATGTGACATTACTGTACACCTCGTTCGTGAAGCTCGTATCGCAGAGATTATCGGAGCCCCTTGCCGCATATTGGAGTTTAAAGCTGAAGTATGTTCCACCAGGCGCAACGCTACTTGCAACGTGCGCTGCAATTCTAAGTCGAATAATTTCTTGTTCGGCGCCAGATACTCCTCCTGTGTTTTGTGCAACGCCTCCTAGGGGTGCTCCTACATTGACGGGTGATGCGCTATCTTGGTTATTAAACCAGCGGTATGCCGATTGGCTAAATGTCGGGTCAAAACTGTAATAAACAGTTATTTGGGCTTCGGCAACGCTCACTGTTTGTGCTGCGCCTGCACTACTTGCCTTTCGGACGGCAAATGCTGTACCGAAATTTGAAGCATTGATATCGCTTGATGCCCATGTTTGACCCCAAAGATCACTTGATGTACCATGCGCTTCACTACTAAGGGTGGTGCCGTAGGTTGTGGCGGTTGAGCGGTCGGTGGTACCAATGACATTGCCTTTTACTATACGCATAGCCGCATCGCTACTTCCGGTGCCGTTTGCAAATCGCGCAAGAGTGACGACCATCCCGTCAATTGTTGCGCCGGAGGGAATAGTAAAGCCATAATTTATGCATTTGATATAGTTACTGGTCGTACCGTCTACACTTACGGTAGCGTAGGTCGTGTCTGCGGCACTTGCCTGGCCTGCATTCGACCAAGCAACCGTGCCCACTCCTGTCGTATTGACACAGTCAGCGGTTCCAACGGCGACGCGGGGCCCTTGATTTGCGGTAACCGCAAAACTTGGCGTACTGAAGAAGCTGATAATAAGCATTGTTGGAAGAATCGACAACACGATTACTCCAACCATTAAAAAGTGGAACAGTCGTTTCGGATGAAAGAAGTGACGAGAAGCGCGCATGCCTCCACTCACAAATCGAAGGTTACGTCGTGTATTCATACTGGATCTCACCTACCCTTACCTTGTTTGTAGCGGGAGATTTACTCGACAGCATGATGTCGATTGTGAGCATGCTATTTGCGGTAAAATCGCAACTGCCGGTAGTGTCGAAATCGCTCAAGGTGATTTGTTGCCAGCCTGTAGAGCCGCTTTCGATACTTACCGCGCTTGCACAGGCAGTCATGTCTTGATCGTAGACTGTCATCGTCATTGTAGCGTCTGTCGTGTTATCAACATAGGTCCAGACTTTCCAGCTCCCTGCGTTAAATTCCGTCGTGGCATTGAAGTCACTTGGTAGTTGTTCTGAAACGACAATATTGTAGTCTTGGGCGGTAGCCTGTGCGGTCGTCCATTGATAGAAATTATGCTTATAGCCTTGGCCTGAGGTGAGGCCTGAAATAAAGTCCGTAACCATTGTGCCATTGTTATTACTGCCGTCCGCACGCAGAATTGCACCTGCATACTCGGGTGCAAGTGTTACTCGCTTAGCGGTGCTTCCACCCCCGCCGCCACAAGAGGCCCATCCTAACGTTCCAGTCCCGGTTGTATCACTAAGGCACTGTCCACTTGTTCCAAGTGAGGTTGGAAGTGTGAGTGTGAAGTTTGCCGCTGAGGCGCCCGATACAAGAGTCACTGTATTATTGTTAGTACTGTTGTAGAGTCGGAGTGTACCGGTCTGAGCGGAAGCGTCACCAAGCAATGCCATTCCGGAGGAAGTATCGACACCAAAGATTCTGCCGGCGGCTGTGTTTTGAACATGAAATGCAGAGGCCGAATCTGATTCGATTACTGTCGTCGCGCTGAGGATGGTGAAAAATGTACCCCCTATTGCCGTATCTGCGGCGAGTGAGATTGTACCCGCGTACGTGCCGCCAATAGTGAGGGTGCTCCCAGCATTGACTGAGCGTACATCGAGCGAGGCCGCTTGAAGCGCAGAGGCACTTCCGGTTCCGCTAATCCTAAAGTCGGCCGTTTGACTGCTGCCTGATTGATTTTGTATATATCCTGAGCCCCCTGTCGCTGCCGCAAAGGCGCTGCTATCGAGGCCGTCAAGCAAGTCGCTATTTATCGCGGAAGGGCTACTTGCGATCGGGTTACGGGGCGTCATAGGGCCTTCGGAGTATGATTCACAGCTCGAAGTGCTACATGTTGCGGTTGCGGGGGTTGGTAGCTCGACTTCGAGATAGAGAGATGTCGAAGAGTTAAAGATTGCGGGTGGTAAGCTCGAGAATGCGCCGAGCTGTACTGAGAATAGTCCGCCCGTCGTGACCGTTACGCCCGTGCCGCCATAGACTGAGCGTTGTTCGCTCCATACTGACGAGCCGCCGCTGGCTACGCTATAAATACGAAAACGCATATTGTACGTTCCGTTTGGCATCGGGGCACCGGTGCTGCTATTGAGACGACCCTGGAAGTTCATCTGGTAAGGTACTGATTGTACGGCGTGGGAGTCAGAACTCAGAGTAACACCAAAAATCGCGCCAAAAATAATGGCGAGAATGGCAAAGCCGATCACAAAACGCGATCTTTGTCTCATATACCCCTTGTGTGTTTCATAACTCCCCCTTCTTTGCGAAGGATGGTTATGTTTATTGTACGCCCCGGTATAGGAAAAGACAAGCACTATGACCTCTGTTTCCTACGCTGTTTTAAGGGCCGTTTTTTTAGCCAATATATACCTAGCACAATGAGCGATATCAGGCCGATGGCGAGCAACGGCGCAAGCCATTGCCAGAATCCCGTGACGGCAAAAATGAATCGAGTTTGCGAGCTGCCATTTACCGTCGCTTCGAGCATGACCGGTCCGAAATAATTGCCCGTTTGGATATACTCAACGACGCGGCTACGTCCTGAAAAAATTAATGGACCGTCAACTGTTTGCTTGTGGTATGGGTTGATTCCAAACTGAATTTTAGGCATGAAACCAAGCGCCTGACCTGCGACAGGGTCGGTGTTGCTCACATCGATTTGCGCTTTTACGCCAGTACCAATTTGGAGCCAATCTGCTGAGAATCCACTCACAGTTGCGTGGTGTTCCGGGGGTGTGCCATTGGTAAGTAGCAGCAGCGTACCTACTTGTGCCGATGGAACAGTCACGATATTTTCGCCTGCTTCGCCAGTACTCGCGAGAATAGCGGCAAAAACATCCCCACTGGGCAACGCTGAAGCGTCAAGAAGGAAATACACACGCACGCCCTCGTTGGGCCCTAGCGTAATATCGGTTAAGTCAAGTTTTACTCCTTCGGCAATTGCGGCATCATCATAAAATTGAAGGCTGCCCTGATTATCAATTTGGCGAAAGGCCTGTGCTTTTAAATGCACTGTCGTTTCACTTGCCTCTGGGTTGAGAATATCGACATATCCCTTTTGATTTTCGCTGGCTTCAAGGGCCGTTTGATATGTAAGAGGCGCAATAGAAATACTCGTTGCAGAGACGGGCGATATTAGAAATAAACTAATCGCAATAGCTACGATGCCGCTACTGATTCCTATTGCAAACAATCTCATGGATTTGCCGTTCCTGTAATATACATTAAGTTTGTATACGAGCCGCCAGCCTGGTCGGGTACAGTGTCGAGACGGAGTTGAATGCCGAGTATATCTTTTGTGGTTCCGGTTTGTGTGCCCGTACGGGTATAGAATGATGTCGCGGAGTTTGGAAGTGCGGCGTATGAGTTACCCGAATTCCAGCTCCCCGGAATAGCGGTGGCATTGGTTGAGGTGAGGGTGAACCCGAGCCCTTTTGTAGTCCCCTCGCTCCATGTTATGGGTGATGCGATACTTCCGCTTACAGCCGGAATCGTATTTGCTCCATTTTGTAAGTTGTGGTCCTGGTTAATGGCCAGCGAATATGATGATCCCGAAGTAGAGGTAATAACATGAAAGCTACTGGTGTTCGATGCTCCAGGAACAATCGTCTGAAATGTGAGGCCCGTTTCAGACCCCGCATTCTGGGCGTTATATTCAGCCAAGACTTCACCCGCTTCCATCGTGCGATTAAAGATTTTTACCTGATCGAGTATTCCGTTGTAATACTGCGAGTAGGCTGATCCATTGTACTGGGCTGCCATTGTCACGATGCCTGTTTGGTTTTGTGGTGTCCACGTACACGCCTGACTTTGTACTCCATCAATATAAATAAGCGAGCCGTTGGTAGCCCCACTTTGTAAAGTGGCAGTGATAGCGTGCCAGTTACCATCGGCAATACTTGTCGTACTCGTACATGTTGTCGAGTTCGAGAAATTATAGAGCATTGGTCGTCCGTTGCTTAGTCCCACAAGCCAGCTGCCGTATTTTGCGATGAGTACTTGCGTTCCGGTGCTAGTGCTCGTTTTTGCCCACACCTCAACAGTCCCATTTGTTAACGGAGCTTGGGTCGTGTCGTTAAATGTGACAGCCTGACTCGTGCCATTAAAGGAAAGGGCTGAGCTGATTTTACCTGACGTCCAGCTCGGTGCAGACACGAAACTTCCAAGGTAGTTGTTTGTGCTTGTATCATTCACGACCGTTCCACTATTTTCATCAAGTGGGTAGTATCCGGTTAAGCCACTCGGCTGAGTTTTGACGGTAATGGCAGGTGTAATTATTTGTGCTGCGTAGCCGGCGGCAAGTTTGTAGCTTCCACTTGCACCGTTACCGATGGCCGCTTCGCCCCCGCTGCTCATTAGCTGGTAATTTGATGATTCCGAGAATCCACCAACGTTGTTGAGCGTAGCGGCGTCGATCGTATAGCTACTTGAAGAGAACTGCATTGCGCTGACGGTTGTCGATACGATAGCAACGAGCAAGATGCTTAATAAGGCGGTAATGCCAATAGAGTATATTGTTGCCTTTGTGTTTCTCGACGGTGTTATGCGTATCATATGAAAAGCAGACTCCCGATAAGTAGCGCTACGCCGAATAGTCGTATCCAGAAAAGTGGATGCCTTCGTAGGGCTGCGGGTAGTGGTTGTCCATGCCAGCCGAGCCAAGTATAGCGAAGATGTCGATACGTTTTTAAGATCCATGGTGCGAAGGTGATGGCAAGGATACTTATAATAAGAAGAATCGGACGCCAAAAACCGAGCTTAATTGACGTCCCTGTAGGAGTGGTGCTTGCGATGTCGAGCGTAATAAGGGTGGTATAGAGCCATGAGGGAAGTTGAAGGTTTACTTCAGAGGGGCCAGTGACTTGATCAACGGTTGCGGTCGAGTCGATCGTTACTCCCTGACCGTTGGAAGGCGGTGTTGTTGGTGCCACGGGGCCCGGCGATACGATAGCAGGGGCATACTCAACGGTAAATGAATAGCTTGGATTCGGGCTCTCGTTTGCACTCACCCCTTCGACCAATACTGTATGCGTGCCTGGTTCGAGTTCAAGATCGTAGGTAAAGTCTGTCATGAGCGGCGTGAGCGGGACCGTAGCGACGTAATTAGTGTCAACATAGATACGAAGCTGAAGTAATTTATTTACCGGTCCTCGAAGTCTCGAAAATGCCGAGGACGTTTTTACTGTGTTTTCTGACGCAGTCACCTCGCTTGCGTTAAGCGCAGTAACGAATACAAGCGCCGTTTGATTGTTTACATTCACCTCTACCGATGAACCAACTGCACTTGCCTGGGGTGCGGGCATTGTAAACAGAAATACACTTAGGAGTGTGAGTACACCAAGAAAGCTACGCTTCTTTAGAAGACGCTTTGTTGTCTTTGGTACTTGCAGGTTTGCTGTGCTTCTTTTGCTGAATAAAGTACGCATACACCCCTCCGGCAATGGAACATACGATTAATAGTAGGATGAGCCAAAGTGGCATCATAAGAACATAGGAACTTTGTGTGGTCGTTTTACCAAGTACTTCCGAACTAATCGTGGCGTGGTATAGTCCGAACCAGTTGGCGTTATCCCAACTCACTTGAATAGCACGTGTCGTATCTGGTAGAACGGTAAATTCTTGTTTGTTTGCGTATTTTAACGAACCAAAGACGTTCTTCACTGTCAGCGTTACCGCCGCGTTAAAGTCGGTATTACCGGTGTTATCTACGGAAGTCCTTCCGATAAGTGGCGGGTTTGATTGGTACCACGGAATTGACATACTCGTATTTTGTCCTGAGAGTTGTGCCGTGCCACCTACTGTGGCGTAGAGCAGTGATCCGACCCTCTTGTGAACAACGACACCAGTTTGTTGCTCGGAGTCGTTTGGCTGAATTTCGACAAAAATTGCGCCGTAGTGCCCACCTGGTGACGCATCATCCTTCACATGAAGTGTGTAGGGTACGGTAACTGTTTGCCGTGGTTCGGCATGATAGGTCGTTTTTTCAAACTGCACCCAGGTGTATGCGTCGGCATTTGGTTTATCGGTTGTGAAGTTGGGAGCATAGCTACTGTCTTGCACAGAGTACGGTGTTGCGTAGACTGTAAAGTCGTATGCAGTCTGCCCGTCGTTCAAGACGGTAAGCGTGTCGCTCAATGTTTGTCCAGGATTGACGGTGTAGGTTTTCTTTACTGGTGAAAGTGTAATACTTTCACCGGTTGTTTGAGCGAGGGTTGAGGGAGAAATAAGGAGGGCGCCAATTGAGAGTGTCGCAAAGAATGCCCCCGTGAGCATAACAAGGCGACGGTAGAATACAGAGTATTTCATGCCGCGACCTAGTTAGTGCTAGCTGTGTAGGTTACCGTGTCGGTATAAGTACCGTTTGGCTTTGTCGTGTTGGCAGATGCGCCGTACCAAACTGTAGTTGTGTCACCAGATGCTGTTGAGCCGGTTGTTTTAATCGTTACCGGTGATCCACTCGCAGGGACTGCCGCCCATGTTCCACTGAGTGAAGCGACGTTTGATTGCGAGCTTGTAGGGCCGGCGCCGAAAGTGCCAGCACCGTCAATGCGGTAGCCCCATGTGTTTACTCCAAGCGATGCTGGTGCTGCGAATGTGCCCGTTGCTGCGCCGATAGTGTTTGCACCATTGGTGAGTGTTACGGTGGCGTCGCTGTCGGCAAGCTGAAGAGTATAGCCGGTTGCATTATTTGTGCTTACGGTGACTGTGTCGCTTGCGCTCGTTGCCGAACCGCTTCCTGTTGGTGTAATACTGAGCGATACAGTGCCGCCAGTACTAATGCTAATAGTCGACCCAATAGCAGCGTTAATTACTGTATTTGATGAGTTGCTGGCAGCAAAAACTGCCGCACCGGAAAGTGAAGCGGTTCCTAAAACCGCGATACCACCCCCGACGAGTATCGACCTTAAAATTTGTTTTTTCATAGTACCCTATTCTCCCTCACTTAACAGAGTATTCTCCGTTATAAAAGTGTTGCCCGTATTTAACCATTGAGCTTGTGTTTTTGTCAACGTATTTACGACTTGCGTAAAATTTTATCCATTGCCTTACCCTTGGCTAATTCATCAATAAGCTTATCAAGGTAACGGATCTCGCGCATTGTTGGTGATGTAATTTTTTCAACTCTCACTCCACATATGACACCAGTAATGAGTGAGCGTGACGGATTCATGTAAGGCGCTTGAGCAAAAAAGGTCCTGAAATCAGTCCCTTTTTCCAGTTCGGTCTCAAGCTCTTCTTGAGAATAGCCAGTCAGCCAACGAATAATTTCATTTACTTCCGCCTTTGTGCGGTTTTTCCTTTCGGCCTTTGTCACGTAGTGTGGGTAAACACTTGCAACGCTCATCGAAAAGATTCGGTGGTTGGAATCGTCCATGGCTACAGCTTAATAGCCGTATCTTTCTTCGGCTTCTTCACTTCTTTTTTGTGTCCGGTTCCTTTTGACATAGCGTGTCCTTTCGTCTATTACTTTTAGTATAGCAATAAAGTATCAACAGTAGTGCGTTATACTGAGTGAATGATTTCACACTATGCGCTTTACTCTACTTCCGACCTAAGCAATCGCTTTGAGCTTACCGAAGGCTTGCCGAAAGGTATAAAGCCGCACTACAACATCAGCCCAACGGTCGATGCGCCGGTTATCGTAGCTCGTGAAGGCGCGCGAACTATTGAGCTTATGAAATGGGGTCTCATTGCCCAAGGTGCGAAAGATACCAACTCGGTATTTCGCTATAAGACGTATAATCTTCTTTCCGAAAAGATTTTTTCTCGTCACAGTTGGGAGCGAGCGGTTCGTGAGCGACGTTGTCTTGTACCGGCAAATGGTTTTTACGAATTAAATGGTAGTGGCAAGAAGCGCGCTTATTACGTTCAGCCAACCAGCGGAGAATTATGTGCTTTTGCTGGTGTATATAGCTCGTGGCAAGACCCTGAAGGCAAAATGCACGGCACTTATTCAATCATTACCGTTGAGGCTACTTCCGACATGCCTGATGCAGGTGGACGCATGCCGGTGGTTATTAAGCGCGAAGATGAAGAGCGCTGGCTCGACGCATCTATTAGCGACATGGGTTCTGTCTATGATATGCTTCGTCCTCACGCCGCAGGTACATTGGCTGTTCATGAAGTAAGTGCTGCCGTGCATTCACCGAAGCCAAATCAAGCAAGCCTTATTGACCGTATTTAGCACAACTACGGTTGCGTATTTACGTCGGTATCATCTTCATCGACACCGTCAGGACCTGCGTCAATCGCATCGCTTGCATCTTGCGTTGCATCTTCTGCGGCTCGCATGCTCTCTTCGACTTGCGTTTGGATTTGCTGTTCGAGATCAACCCCTGCTCTGTTGTATGCCATCCAGGCAATAATTAACGCAATGATTCCAACTATGAGTGCAATCCATGCTACGACCGATGCTCCGCGACCTGTTGTATATACTCGCTCTGCCATGTGATTCTCCTTATTTACTTCTTAAGGATACGACTCACATTTCAATTTATCAGTGAGAAAACTCACATAAATACTTTAAGCATGCTCCTAGAATGGAGATAGGAAGCACGAGAATATAATTCAAACGGGAGGTGCTGTATGGAACGAGAATATAAGAAGAAGGATACTTTTCTTCGTAATTGGGGCGCAGTGATTATATTGGCGATATTTTTCTTTGCGAGTTGGGCGGGTCAGTTTGCAAATCAAATAATAGTCCAACAAAACGACAGCAAGGAGCACGGACAAGTCTTTATGATGGAGGAATTCTGGCCACAGTTCTGGGCTTCAACTTTTGAAAACTGGCAATCGGAATGGTTGCAACTCACTACTCAAGCATTACTTATCTCTGGATTCGCGGCGGTGCTTTTCCGTAAACAAGACGAAGAGCATTACAAGACGCAGCTGATGATAGAACAGCTGCGAAAAGACATGAAGAAAAAGTAGCGCTCTGCTAGCAAGTAACAGCAGGGCTTGTTTGATAGTAGGTTTCGATAAGACTCGTTCCCGCTGCATTAAATACATTGAAACTAATCAGCCCTCGAGGCACACTCGATGTTCTTAAGCTATACACCCCACTTCTTGTTTGTCCTGGTGTGAAAGAGAAATCTTGAACATCACCATTAATACTATGCGCCATTTTGAGAGATACATCGTACGTCATTGTATTCGTAAGGCTATGGACAGAAACGACGTTGCCGGCAACGCAACGATAGCTTGTGCGAAAGCTTGCGTTAGGACACAGGCCTGATTGAATTGACGAGTCACCTTCCGAGTTAATGACGTGATAAATAACTGACGTATCATTGTTGGCTCGTCCAGTCATGCAGAAGTACTGAGTATTTCCGTAGGAATATTCAATTGTCGTGTTTGTCGTTTCCTTCAGGAGATATGCAGAAGACGTAGGGTCGTATGTTCCCCCGTTGCTCAGTTGCTCAACTTCGAATCCTTTGGTTGCGCTTGAGAGCTCAGACTTTACCCCAGCTTCTAACGCGCTCTTTCGAACGCCATTAAAAGACACGAATGTAATTGCGCCAAGAATTGCAATTACTACGACAACAACAAGGAGTTCAACAATCGTGAACCCTCTATCCTTTTGATCCGAGCCAAATCTCTGTCGAGCAGTGAACCTAAATGTGAAACTAGTACGGGATGCCCTTTCCGTCATTACATCTATTGTAACTGATATACTGAGCATATGAAAATCGGCGTCTTCGATTCTGGTATTGGCGGGAAATCTGTCGCAGATAGTCTTCGGGTGGCATACCCTGATGCGGGCATCGTATATGTTGATGATCGAGCGCACGTTCCCTACGGAAGCCGCTCTCACGAGGAAATTATTCGTTTAACCGATGCGGCGATTCAGCCGTTATTGCAACAACGCTGCGATGTCATTGTACTTGCCTGTAACACTGCAACAGTTGCTGCGATTGAGTTTCTTCGTGAGAAATACCCAACCACTCCTTTTGTCGGGCTTGAGCCAATGGTAAAGCCGGCCGTGGCTATGTCGTCGACTGGAGTAATTGCGATATGCGCGACACCCTACACGCTCCGTAGCGAGCGATACGAGAACTTGAAGAATAAATATGCAACGGGCATTACTGTTATCGAGCCAGATTGTAGTGATTGGGCGGCTATGATTGAACACAATCAAGTCGATGATGCGAAAATTGCTCAGGTTGTAGAAGATGCCTGTGATGCCGGCGCGGATGTCATAGTCCTTGCTTGCACGCACTATCATTGGATTAAAGAAAAAATCACGGAGCTCTCTCGAGGCAGGGCGATGGTAATCGATCCATCCGATGCAATTGCACGCCGCGTCGGTCAGATATTTGTTATGCTTAGTAACAATGAAAGTGATTTTTCTTAACACGTGGCATGGTGAGCTGCGCGATGAATTACGTGCCTATGTGATGCGGCACCTGCAGAGTACCGATGTATTCTGCTTTCAAGAATCAAATAAGTCCGATCGTGATGCTTACAAAGATTTGCTCGCTGACAATTTCGTTCTTCAGTCTGCTGAAAAACAAGGCGAAAACGTCGATGTTGTATATGGGAATGCGACCTATGTGCGCAAGGATATTTCTATCGTTGAAACGGGTGTACTTTTTGCTGAGGGTGAAAATGAGCTCCATACTGGCTTGGCGACCTATTTAAAGCTAAATAGTGCAGAAGGAAAAGTAACAATATGCAACGTGCATGGTGCCCCCTACCCTGGACATAAACTCGATTGTGCCGCTCGCTTGTATCAATCAGAGAAAATTCTTGAAAAATTTACAGATGATGACCGCGTTATTATTGGCGGTGACTTTAACTTATTGCCTGATACAAAAAGCGTGCAGATGTTTAACGAGCATGGGTATCAAGACCTGATTGCGGATTTTGACGTAACAACAACACGCAACCGCATTACTTTTGAAAGGTTCCCTAACGACATTCAGTATCATGCCGATTATGTGTTTGTATCGCCCGGTCTTCAGGTAAATAGTTTTGTCGTGCCAAGTGAAATAGTGTCCGACCATCAACCACTTGAACTCTCGGTATCGATTAGCGCCGAAGACTGGTTCATTGAATCAATGATGAGGGAAGAGTCGCAAGGTAACCCTCAACTGACGATCTAAATAAAATACGACCACCATGCGGGGTCGTATTTTATTAAATCTTTTGTGCCTTACGCTTTGCAGCCTTTAGCTTCTTACGGCGTGCGCGCTTAATGTCGGCGCTGTGCCAGTTTCGGTGTTTCGCCATGAAATTCCTTTTTTAGTACTCGGGTTATTATACCGTACTTCTCTGTTATTGGCAATCAGGGTACAGCAAGCTTTAAACAAAAGCGATATAATAATAAGGAGATGTTTGAGTATCCAGTTGTCTTTGTCGATATCGAAACGACGGGCGGAAGTTATCGGAGTAGTCGCGTACTTGAAGTTGCGGCGATACGTTTCGAGAACGGCGAAATAGTTCAGGAGTTTTCGACGTTGCTAAATCCGGAGACCTATATTCCTCGGAGCATCACCGCCCTCACTGGCATCACCGAACAAGATATTGTCGGTGCTCCTCTATTTGAAGATATTGCCGATGAGCTTTTGGCAATTATGGACGGTGCGGTATTTGTTGCACATAACGTTCGCTTTGATTATTCATTTTTGAAGCAGGAGTTCGCCAATATCGGCGTTACCTTTGCGCCTCGACTCCTTTGTACTGTGCGTTTGTCGCGAAGGCTCTACTCCGACGTGAAGGGCCACAGCTTAGAGAAAATTATTGCTAGACATACCATTCCCGTACTTGATAGACACCGTGCGCTGGAAGATGCACGAGCTATTCTTTACTTCTCGCAACTTGCTTTTAATGAGCATGGCAGCGAGGCGTTCGCGGATGCACTTGCCATGCAGCTCAGGTCACAGTCGCTCCCTCCACACTTGGATGTTGAAGAGCTGGAGCGTATCGGAAATGTTCCTGGCGTATATATTTTTAAGGATGAAATGCATCAGCCGGTATATGTAGGTAAAAGTATCTCGCTTCGTAAGCGGGTGCTTTCTCATTTCCAAAGTACAGCTCCTCGTGAAGTAAAAATGAGCCAGAATGTTCATCATGTTGAAACGGTACCGACGGGCAGTGAGCTTGCGGCGTTGTTACTTGAATCAAAACTTATTAAAGAATTGAAGCCACTCTATAATCGCCTCCTTCGTCGCGTTTCGAATTATGCGATGCTTGTTCGCAGTGAAAATGATGGCTACGCACAGCTCTCGGTTGTATCAGGTAATGTCGATAGCGAAACGGATCTCAGTACTATCTACGGTATGTACACAAACCGTATGAAGGCAAAGCAAGCGATTATTGAGCTGACGCGCGCCTTTCAGCTCTGTCCCAAGCTTATGGGAATTGAGAAATCGAACGGGGCTTGTTTTTCATATGAACTTGACCGATGCAAGGGCGCCTGCATTGGCAAAGAAAGCCCTGAATTATATAACCGCCGTTTTGAAGTTGCATTAGAAAAAGGCAAACTTTCAGAGTGGCCATTTGACGGCCCAATTACCGTGCCCGTCAATGAATCAGGTGAAATGGTGCGTATTCACAACTGGATTGTACAAGGGTTTGATGATGAATATGGCAATGTGGTGGTCGTCGATGCTGAGCCAAATTTTGATCTTGATGAGTATAAGATCATCCGTCGTTTTATTAAGGAAAATCGTCGATTCATTCAACCCTAGCTTAAGGATTGCTCATCGCTATCTTTGCGACTCTTACGTATAATAAGTGGCAATGTCATCGAAATCATTACATGAAAACGATATGATTACGTCGCGTCGTCGCGTTCTTGAGCCTTTGTTATGGGTATTTGGATTGTCGACAATCGCGTTCTGCTTGCTTGCGGTAGCGGTTATGAGTGGTACGACAGCGGGCTTTGATACGGCGACCCTCGAATGGATTAATACTCATGCCAGTCCATTTTTCGACACCTTTTTTGTTGCAATCTCGAATCTTGGTGATGTTATTTTCGTTATCTTTGTTGGACTTCTCCTCCTCGCCTATCTGCTATACACGAAGCAATATCATAAGGCGCTGTTCGTCGTGCTTGGTATAGGACTGTCAGCTCTTTTCAACGTCATCTTAAAAGGCATTTTTGAACGTACACGGCCTGACCTGTGGGAATGGCTTGCCATAGAAACGAGCTATTCATTTCCAAGTGGACACGCTACGGCAAGCATGGCACTTGCGCTCTGTTGTGTCGCGATACTGTGGCGCACAAAGTGGCGCACTGTAACGATTACTAGTGCTTCAGCCTATGTTCTTCTGATAGGCTTCTCGAGACTGTATCTCGGAGTTCACTACCCAACAGACATTCTGGGCGGATGGTTACTTAGTTTAGCGACCGTTTCGCTCGTTGCCCTTATTATTTATTTCGTCACACACCCGCGCTCTTTAAGCGCTGGGAAAAGTGTATGAAAACGGTCATCATCTATAACCCAAATAGTACGGGAGATAGCGAAGTTAATGCAAAAACACTCGCTCGTCAATTACGCAAAGAGGGTGCTGCTGTAGTTGTCCGTAAGACTGCTTTTGCTAAGCATGGCGAAGAAATTGCTGCCAACTATGCCAAAAAAGATGAAGCTATTACTCTCGTTTCATCGAGCGGAGACGGCGGCTACCACGAGGTTGTAAATGGCGTACTGAAACATCACTCAAAGCATATCGTTGTTGGCGTGCTGCCGTCCGGAAATGCCAACGACCACTATTCAGCTCTGCGAAAAGGTTCTCTCGTTGAAGCAATTAGAGATAAGAAATTTCGTAGCATCGATACTATTAAGGTCACCGCTACGATTGATGGTAAGCTTTGGATTCGCTATGCCCATTCATATGCGGGAATAGGCATCACGGCACACGCTGCAAAGCAGCTGACTGTCGAGCGACCGAACATCTTTACGGAAAAGTGGATCGTTGTGCGTTCGCTCTTGTCGTTTCGCTATGCAAAGGTGCGCGAAGCTGGGCGAGTTCGGCGATACAGTAGCCTTATATGCGGGAATATCGACACTATGTCAAAGGTTGTCAAATTGTCTGAGGATGCATCAATCACTGACGGAAAGTTTGAGATATCGTACGTTTCATTTCGATCGAAGCTACGACTTATTGCCTATCTTTTAACTGCGGCAACCATAGGTCTTAAAACTTCACGTTCTGTGCGCAAGTATGAATGCACGACAACGAAACGACTTCCAATTCAGTTGGACGGCGAAGTGTACGTCGTAGATGCAAAGAGTGAACTTGTTATTGAATCTATAAAGCAAAATTTACGAAGTATCTTATGATTCTCCGCCTGAATACTGGTTCTCTTTAAGAAGTCGTGCCAAGTGCGCTACATTGCGTGCAAGCGTTTTATTGGCGCTCATGACTTCGTCGGGAATTTTGGGAAGATCTTGGTAATCAACGGTATGCATCGCTTCACCGTTCCAATAGGTTGCGGCTTGTGCCGGAAAACTAAACCCAAGGTCGTTTAAACTTTGCAGTACATCGGCGGTGATTTTGTGCGCTCCATCTTCATTGCCAACAATCGCAACCGCTGCGACCTTGCCGAACGTGAAAAGCCTTCCTTCTTTGTCCTTTTCACTTAATTCTGCATCGAGACGTTCGATTACTTTTAGTGCCATGCTCGACATTTGCCCTACCCATGTTGGCGTCGCGATAATAAGAATATCGGCATCAAGCATTTTTTGACGAATCATCGGCCACTCGTCACCATTGCCCATGTCGGTTTTAACTCCTGGCGCGACATTGTAATCGGCAATACGAATAAATTCATTTTGAATACCGTGCTTTTGTAATTCGGCATCAAGGTCATGAGCCATCTTGTCAGCAGACGAGGCGTCCGGCGATGGTTTAAGGGTACATATTAAAGTAAGTGCTTTCAGTTCAACATATGGCATATTCATACGTCTCCTTTTCTGCAGAATCTTAATAAGTCTACTCTTTTATTATACAGCAGACCCCTATCTGGTGTCTGTCGTGAGCGCCAATACTCTAAATGTGTTATGATTAGTATAAGCACTAAATTTCTTGAATAGCTTCATGGAAAGTCTCTGCTGATAAATTTAAAAAAGAGGCAGTATCATGAACACTCGAATAAAATCTTTCTCAGACTCTGAACGCGGCACCCTTCTTCGCGAAGAATTGGTTAAAATGACACAGAGTAAAGACTACAATACCCTTACTTCGTACTCGACCGTTGATCCAAACGGACTTACTTTTGTTGAAAAGCACATGAAGTACATGAGCCAATACCCGACAATGAACCACGAACAATACGTTTCAAATCTGAAACTTATGTCGAAGCGTTCTAAGTAAAAGTTACGCAGCTTTCTTGAGCGTTGAATCTTGCATCCCAGGGTGCAAGATTATTTTTTACTGCCCAGCCTCATTAGCTTGATGCAATGGATGTGTCGCGCTCGTCAGTTGTTGTTGTGGCGAGTGCGTAGCCGATAATTAAGAATCCAACGAGAACATGTGGAACCCACTGAATAGGATTTTCGGTGTCAAAGAAACCGAAGAGCCATGGCGAAACGGCAAGAAACGTTCCGGTGAGTACGTCAATAATGATGTGCGTCTTCATTGGAACAAGTTTGATTGGGCTTGCGGGGCTTGTTGTTATGAGCTCGTTAATAATGATAAAGATACCAATAATAATCGGTACCATTGTTGCTGGAGCATTTTCACTAAATCCAAAGAGAAAAGGCGCAAGAATAAGCACGAGGCCAACAATTAATCCAATCATTGTGTGAGCTTTCGATGTTATAAATCCCATATTTCCTCCTTACTGCTTTATACCTTGTATACTATGCGCATTTGTTAGAAGAAGCTGTGATGAATATTACAAAATATCACTTTTTCGTTAAGTATGCGATTCCCTGAAGCACTGCACTGTGCACCTCTGCGTTACTCATAATCCGAAAATGACCACGAGTTCGGAGCTGTACATTATTCGCTCCGTCTAAAAAACTCCCCTGAGGAATGTGAGGGTCGAAGATACCGTAAATTGAAACAATTTTTTTGTTGATGATAGTGTTTTCGGCTAACGAAGTAAGTGTCGGAGAGTTCGGCAAAAAGATTCGTATTCCCCTCATCGGAAAAAGGTGCGCGTATGGTGAGCCTGCGAAAGGAGTGTTTAAGGTAACCATCCCTCCAATTCGCAGAGACGGGAAAGATAAAAGAAGGTGCTTTCCTATCAACCCTCCTTTGCTGTGCGCGACGATAATAAAATCTTGAAGAGCGGATTCTTTTAAGTAGCTTAATACTATGTCTGCCATCGTCTCTATACCGCCGGTATTATACCCAAGAGCAGAAACGATATGGACGCGATACCCCTTTTTATGGAGCATATCGGCAATCGGTTTCATAAAGCGCCAGTTTTCGTATATGCCGGGGATAAGGAGGATATGCGGTTTGCTTGCTAATCCCGATTTATACTTTTTTGCATCGCTTCTTACGAAAAACCCATAAACCTGCCAGAAAGAAACGTAAAGATAATCAAGCACCCATGCCCAGCCATTGATAAGGAGTTCCCTTACTCCTCTATATAGTTTTTGCATATCTCCCCCGTTTGCTTGGCGTAAGAATAATGAAACGCATGAGGAGCGCCCTCGACCTGGGCTAAAGAATGGTGGCGATTGATTTCTTTAAGATAGAGCGCCCAATCGTACGGCACAATATGATCCTTTGAGCCGCGAATGATAAGTGCTGGGGTTTGGTTTTCGCTCAGGGTTTCTTCGATACGGTCGTCCACCATCCAGCGAGATGTTTGCAAGTAGCGGGCGACTCCCATCCGTACATAGTCGGAAAAAATAACAAGGTTAACTTTAGGAGATTCCAGGAAAGTATCTTGCAGAAGCCGCAATCCTTGCTTCAGAACGCTCCGCTCTTTTTTATTCGTTGTAGGAGCGAGCAATATCATCTTGGCGAATAATTCAGGATGCTTTTTACTTACCTGCGCTATAATTTGACATCCCATTGAATGACCAATTAACACTGAATGAGAAATGTTGTGTTTCTTTAAGAATGAATACATTACTGAAGCAAGCTCTTCAATAGATAATGGTGCGGGCGGTTTAGTAGCTTTTCCATACCCTGGAAGGTCCAGTGCAATAACGGTATATGTCTTTGCAAGTTCTCGAGCGAGAGGAACGAAATAGGCACTTGATACGCCTATCCCGTGAATCAGCACAATAATCTGATTGTTCATTTTGTTGACATGGCTGCGAACACCCACGGTAAACGCCCCGATATCTTCATACGTGATTGAATTAAACTGAGGATTTCTAGCAACATGTTTCATCCTCGTTATCATAGCAAATCAGAATGTAGCTAGGATTCTTGATCGAGGTCTTCTCGTTCTTCTCGCGTATCTTCACCCAACGCCGAATCGGGGTCTTCACTTTCCTCTATTCGTTCACGGCGCTCGACCGGATCGACATGAAGAATCTCCGTCATATCTTCATTCTCCTCTAGCATAACTAGGTCAAGATCTTCATCATCCTCATCGAAATCATCCTGTGGTAATCGTGGTGTGTAAAATGTATCACTCTCGTGCATCCTCATCTCCTTTGTGGTGTTACGAAATCGGGCTGCCGCCCGTTACGCCAATAATTTCACCCGCTATATAGCTTGATTCTCCAGAGGCTAAAAATACATAAGCTGGCGCAAGCTCCGCGGGTTGTCCGGGCCGTCCCATTGGCGACTGTTTCCCAAACTCAACAAGTTTTTCCGGTGGCTGACCATGGCTTGGTTGTAGCGGCGTCCAAATTGGGCCAGGCGCAACGCCGTTGACCCGAATCCCCTTCTCAAGCATCGACGCGGCGAGTCCTTTTGTGAATGAGGTAATCGACCCCTTTGTAGAGGCATAATGCAAAAGCGTCGGCGAAGGATTGTACGACTGAATTGATGTCGTGTTTATAATCACGCTTCCTGGAGAAAGATGCGGCACGGCAGCTTTTGTTATCCAGAACATTGCGTAGATATTCGTTTTGAAGGTTGCATCAAGCTCTTCGTCGCTAAGATCTTCGAGCGACTTAATATATACCTGTTTTGCGGCATTATTCACAAGAATATCAAGTCCACCAAGTTCCTTTACTGCTTTTTCAACCAGCGAAGCGCAAAACGCAGACTCGCTGATATCCCCGGGAATAAGCACGGCTTTGCGACCGGCGGCTTCAACGAGTTCCGCCGTTACAGCTGCATCCTCTTGCTCTTCCGGGAGATAGTTAATTGCAACATCTGCACCTTCGCGGGCGTATGCAATAGCAACGGCGCGTCCAATACCCGAGTCTCCCCCGGTAATAAGCGCCTTTCTATCTTTTAGCTTACCGCTCCCCTCATAACTCCACTCCCCGTGGTCGGCCGTTGGAGTAAGCTCGGCATCCAAGCCCGGCTCGGGTTGAGTTTGGTTTGGAATATCAAGCGGTGGATACAATGCTCTTGGATCCTTCATAGCGTACTGATTATTCTTTGTCATAGGCACTCCTTTCCCGTTTACTGCGCTGGACCGATATCGATCATCCAGCTGATGCCGAAACGGTCCACGAGCATACCAAACATATCACCCCAGGGGGCTTTTTCGAGGGGCATGAGTACTTCACCACCCTCCATAAGCTTGAGCCAGTATCCGCGAAGTAATTCCTCGTCGTCTCCGTTGAGCGTGAGCCATACCTTTGAGTCTTTTGGTACGGGCGAGCCGGTTGGAATATCGGCAGCCATCAGTTCAATACCGTGGTCGCCTTTCAGTGAGGCGTGCATAATTTTGTCACGGTCAATTTCAACAACGGGCATTGCTTCAGATTCATAGCTAGAAAACGTATCTGAAATAACTTCACCGCCAAACACTGATTGATAGAAATCCATCGCTTGTTTAGCGTTGCCGTCGAAGTTGATATAGCTATTAATCTTTACTGGCATAGGCCCTCCTTAGTGTAGTAATTTCACTGTCCGCTTCGGAAGTTGCGCGCAGATATGGTCAATAAGCCCTGAGCTCAGGGTGTCCTTAAGTGCATTCCAGGCAGAGAGCAGCTGTTGTTTTGCTCTCGGCTCGTCAACTTCCTGCACCTCCATGAATTGTTCAAATAAATCTTGATGGCTATTTTGTTCCGTCGCGTAGACGGCAAGGGCCATGCCTTGTAGCTCGGACGGTAGCTGGCTCGCGAAATTCTTACGCTGACCTTCTGTTAGGTGCACCGCTAATACGGCGACCGTTCCGTCGAGTGCGTCCTTTGATTCGGTGTCAGAAAATCCCGAATACAGCTGGACTGTTTTGATAAGTTCTCGATATTTCATAGTTCTTTCCCTCCTTACATAGTTTGTACATTGGCTGGTGCGTAGCCAGCACGGAGAAGTTGCTTTTAACGAGTCGAGCGCGGATATCTTGTCGCTTGTCAGGTAAAAGTCGAACACTGAAATGGTTTCCACCCTACGTTTTCACTATATGCCTTGATTCTGAGACGATACTGAAGAGTCGGGTATTTTATAATAAGAATATGGAAACGAATCTCTATGATGTATTGAGTCAACCGGCTTCTATCGTCGCACCAAGGCTACTCGGTTCGATTTTGGAGCGTGAGATTGATGGGAAGCTTGTGCGCGTAAAAATTGTCGAGACTGAGGCCTATGACGATACCGATGCTGCGAGCCATAGCTATAAGGGTAAAACACCACGCACCGATGTGATGTTTGGGAAACCGGGCTACCTATATGTGTATTTTACGTACGGTATGCACTACTGCTGTAATGTCGTTACCGGCTCCGAAGGAACTGGTTCGGCAGTACTTATTCGTGCAGTGGAGCCGCTTGACGGTACTGAGATTCTAGAAGAGCGACGTCATCGTTCTGGTATTGAGGCAACAAATGGACCGGCCAAACTATGTCAGGCACTTGGCATTACTAAACAGCTCAACGGGCATAACCTATCAAAAAGCCCCCTCAAATTAATTCTGAAGGAGCCGCTTGATCCTGTGCATATTACGCAAACAATACGCGTGGGTATTAGCCAGGCACAAGAAGTGCCGTGGCGATTTTATATTACGGATAATCCGTTTGTTTCGAAGCCGTAAGCCTAAAAATCAAACAGGTCGCCGAGGAATGATTCACGCTTCCTCTTTTTGGTGTAGTGGTGTGGTGTTTGTCCTGCATCGTATGACTTGTTTTGTACAGGTGCCTGTAAGTCATCGTGAGATGCGAGTCGAGGTTGATGTGCGGTCGACGAGCGTTCGATGATTTTATCGAGCTCTCCCCTGTCGAGCCATACGCCTCGGCATGTTGGACAATAGTCAATTTCTATTCCTTGTCGTTCGCTCATAACGAGCTGTGTACTATCGTTTGGACAATTCATACCGTTAGTTTATAAGAGTTTGCTGAAAATGACCTGTAGGCGACAAATTGCTCAATGTGCGTAATAATAGAAGTAATGAGTACAGAACAAAAAACCGCTTACTATCGTGATGAAGATCATGAGTTTCTTGGATATATTGTTGAGACGAACCATGCTTGGCATGCGCAGACAATTTTTGGCTATACGATCGCCATTGTCGAGAGCCGCCGCGATGCGGAAAAGGTATTGTTCGAACAAGGGCTTGGATTCCTTATGGGGACATGGCAATATTTCGATAAAGATGACCAAGATTGGTTCCCCTGTGTGATTAAAGAAGCGTATCCTCACCGTGTGGTCGTGATTCGAACAAATGCCATGGGCTATCAGGACCCAGAGGATTACAAGCTCGTGACACTCGTAAAGCCAACCGAAAATATTCTCGTCAAATCTTAACTACGCAATGAACTGTTACTAGCCGCAGTAATGGCCGCCAGCTGCTGAAGATTCAACCGCGCTCCAAAAGCAGGATGTCCGGGTTCAAGAAGAACTCCCTGATTGAGCGGCCCGATGAAAAGTGGATCAAAACCGAGCGAGTTAATAAGTTCGGCAACAGCTGAGACATCTTCATCGTTGTCTCCGGCGATAGCTATCGCCTTCCGTTCCGTATCGCCTTCAGGGCGTGCACTGTCGTGGAGTTCATGGTATCCCATATGGCTCAATGCTTTCACGACTCGAGATTCAGAGAGAAAAGATTGAATAAGCTCGCTGGATGAAACCTTCGATGGGACAATATCCTCACGGTGTCCATCAACTTCAAACCAATGGTTCATGGAGTCGACAACGAGCTTTCCCGAAAGTTCAGCTTTTGGAATGGATGCGTATTTACCTAAAGGTAACGCTAGAATTATGATATCGCCGCGCTTCGCGGCCTCCTCTTTACTGACCGCATGCGCTCCTGGTGTAAGAACTTTCGTAGAAAGAGCAATTTTTTCAGGCTTGTCGGAGCCGGCAATATATACTGTATATCCGGCCTTCAGCGCCAGTTGGGCCAAAACAACACCGACCTTACCAGCACCTAAAATACTAATAGTTTTCATGGCTGTATATTACTCGGCCTTGCTTGTTTCAGCCAATAGCTCGCGTACGCGTGGGATTACTTTGGTTGCGTAGAGTTCAACTGATTTCAATCGTGCACTCGCCTTTTGCGGTCCTTGTCCATAGACCATGTCGAAATGCGTCACATCCAACACCTTCATAGCTCGGGCGATTTTTTGCGCAACGGTTTCGGGAGATCCGACGTATAAAGAGCCGTTTTCAATTTCGTATTCAAATTGTTCTTTCGTGTATGGTGGCCAGCCGCGTGTGCGTCCAATACGATCCCAGCTCGTTTTGAAAGCGGGCCATGCTAGACGGCGAGCTTCTTCGTCAGTTTCGGCGACGAAACCTGGTGAATGCATGCCAACCGGGTGTGCGACAGTGCCAAGATCTTGTGCGGCGTGACGATACAGCTCGACATACGGAGCAAACCTATCAGGAGCTCCACCAATAATCGCGAGTACCAATGGAAAGCCGTAGCGAGCAGCGCGAATAACAGATTCTGGAGAACCACCGACGCCGACAGCAACATCAAGTCGACCCGACTCAGTTTTCGGAAAGACGTCGGCGTCTTTGAGCTCGGCGCGTGTTTCGCCTTTCCAGTTCACTGGCTTTTCATCGAGTAGCTTTGAAAAAAGCTCAACCTTTTCTTCGAATAGCTTTTCGTAGTCGCGCAGGTCAAAGCCAAACAGTGGAAATGATTCAGTAAATGAGCCCCGACCTAAAATAACTTGAGCACGACCATTTGAAAGTGCGTCGAGGGTAGCGAAGCGTTCGAAAACGCGAACAGGGTCGTCTGAACTCAGAACGGTCACCGCAGAGGCGAGCTTAATGGTTTTAGTGCGCGTTGCGATACCCGCGAGCACTGTCTCTGGGCTTGAAATTGAGAAATCAGACCGGTGGTGTTCGCCAACGCCAATACTATCTATGCCGAGTTTGTCGGCAAGAATACCTTCGTCAACGACTTGGCGAATGGCTGCGGCGTGGCTAAAAAGAGTGCCCGTATCAGTGGTCGGCAGGTCGCCGAAGGTATCGATACCAAAACTATACATGGTATTATTTTTGTCTTGCTTTTTGTGAGCCACGGAACGCCTCCTTATTTACTATACTTTATATAGTATAACCCACTTGGTAAAATTCAACAACCGAGGTATCATGGAAAGCATATGCGTCATGACAAAAAACGGTTTATAAAGCGAAGCCTTCAGGTTTTCATTTCAAGCTTCCTTGCCGTAGCGGTCATTGGTGCGGTCGTCTTTGTTACGCAGGGCCGTGAAATTCCAGTCCTTAACCCAAGTGGTACCATTGCACAGCAGCAATATATTCTTATCCTTATCACTGTTGGACTTGGAATTTTTGTGATTGTTCCTGTATTTATTCTTTTATTCGCGGTCGCTTGGCGATACCGAGCTAGTAACAAAAAAGCCAAGTACGACCCTGAACTCGAGGGAAGCCGCGTACTTGAGATTATCTGGTGGACTATCCCCTGCCTCATTATTCTGGCGCTCGCCGTTATTACGTATATCTCTACCCATGCACTCGATCCATACAAGGCGTTGGAATCTGACAAAATTCCCGTAAAGGTTCAAGTGATTGCGACGGAGTGGAACTGGCTCTTTATCTACCCAGAACAAGGCACTGCGACTCTCAACTATATGAACATCCCTGAAGACACACCAATTAATATCGAAGTGACATCAGATGCACCGATGAATACCTTCTGGGTACCAGCACTTGCTGGTCAGGTATACGCCATGTCGGGAATGTCTTCAAAGCTCCACCTAATGGCAGACAATCCGGGTACATACAACGGTTCGACGACCAACATCAGCGGCGAAGGTTACGCGAGCCTGCGCTTTAAGGTGTATTCAATGAAAGAAGCTGACTTTATGGCATGGTCAAAACAAGCAGCAAGCTCCGCCGACGCGCTTACGAACAACTCATACGCTGAGATTTCAGACTACACCGCCAGCAAGCCCGAAATGACCTATATGTTAATGGCTCCAAGTCTCTACAATGACGTTATAATGAAGTACATGCACGCTGAAAAACAAACAGAATCGACTAAAAAAGAGGACGAGACGCAACATGATGCACATTCTGAAGCGCACTCACACCACGAAGGGATGAGTCACTGATGCCTGAAGGTTGGACGGAAGTTCTTTTTGGCCGCTTAACGTGGCAAGATTTCGTACACGAGCCGATTATGGCTGGTGCTGGTATTGCGATGATGCTCGGACTCCTTGGTGTTATCATCGGCCTGACTGTTTTTAAAAAGTGGAAGTGGCTCTGGAAGAACTGGTTGACTGCACTTGACCCTAAAAAGATTGGTATCATGTATGTCATTGTCTCGGGCATTATGTTGCTCCGTGGCTTTGCCGATGCAATCCTGATTCGCGCTCAACAGGCAACGAATAACGGGCTACCTGTTGAGGTGCTCAACGCCGACCACTTCCAGCAGATTGTCTCTGCTCACGGTTCGATTATGATTTTCTTCGTGGCAATGGGGCTGATTGCTGCGCTGTTTAACCTCTTGATTCCGCAGCAAATTGGCTCGCGTGATGTCGCCTTTCCGTTCCTTAACTCTGTAAGCTTCTGGCTATTTACGGCCGGTATGATTCTTATTAATGCGCCGATGATTGTTGGTGAATTCTCAAATGCGGGCTGGCTTGCGTACCCTCCGCTGTCAGGGCTTGAATATAACCCCGGCACAGGTGTCGACTATTGGATATGGAGCCTGCAGATAGCTGGTATCGGTAGCTTGCTGTCGGGTATTAACTTCTTTGTAACTATTTTGAAGATGCGCGCACCAGGAATGACACTCATGAAGATGCCGATTTTCACTTGGAGCGCACTTGGAAGCACACTCCTTATTATGGCGGCCTTCCCTATTCTTACGGTGACGTTAGCACTCCTCTCGCTTGACCGCTTAATTGATACGAACTTCTTCACGAGCTTTAATGGCGGTAATCCGATGCTCTACATCAACCTGATTTGGGCATGGGGCCACCCCGAGGTGTATATTTTGGTACTGCCGGCCTTCGGTATATTCTCGGAAGTCGTTGCGACATTCTCGGGTAAGAAAATCTTCGGTTATACCTCTATGGTTGTCGCACTTATGGCCATTACTGTCTTGTCATTTACCGTTTGGCTTCACCACTTCTTTACCATGGGGGCAGGAGCGGATGTAAATACGTTCTTCGGTATTATGACGATGATTATTGCCATCCCGACTGGTGTGAAGGTCTTTAACTGGATATTCACGATGTATCGAGGCCGGGTGCGGTTTACAACCCCAATGCTTTGGTTCATGGGCTTTGTGGTTACTTTCACAATCGGTGGACTCACCGGTGTGATGATGTCAGTTCCGGCTGCCGATTTCCAATTCCATAACAGCCTCTTCTTGGTTGCCCACTTCCACAATATGATCATTGGTGGTGTGCTGTTCGGTTTCTTCGCAGGGCTTACTTATTGGTGGCCAAAGTTTACCGGCTTTATGCTCAACGAGCGTATTGGTAAATGGGCGTTTTGGTCATGGTTGTCTGGCTTTATCCTGGCATTTGGGCCGTTGTATATTCTAGGCTTCATGGGTGCTGCTCGACGCCTGGACAGCTACGACCCATCACTTGGCTGGCAAGGACTTTTCATTGTTGCCGGTGTGGGCGTTGCGCTTATCGGTTTAGGAGCATTCTTCCAGGTGCTGCAAATTGTTGTGAGTATTTTGCAGCGCAAAAAGAACCCAGCTGGTCCAGACCCATGGAACGCCCGTACGCTTGAATGGGCAACCCACACACCTATTCCTGAATATAACTTTGCGACCATTCCTGAAGTCACAACGCGCGATGCTTTCTGGGAAATGAAAAAGCACCCAAAGAAAACAAAGCCAGTCTATACCGATATTTGGGTACCAAAGAACTCGGGCATGGGTGCAATTATTGGACTATTCGCACTTGGTTTTGGCGTTGCAGCCGTGTGGCACATTTGGTGGCTCTTGTGGCTCAGCCTGTTCGTAACGATTGTCTTACTTGTTATTAAAATGACCAGTGACGATACCGACCGTAAGTTGACCGCCAAAGAAATAGAAGAAGAGGAAGAAAAGTTGGAAAAGCGCGCATTTAAGGAGCAAACAGCATGAACCGTGCCGAAGAAGAAGTAGCTGTATTCCACCGCAAGTCACTCGGTTTCTGGGTGTACCTGATGACCGACTGTATTTTGTTCGCAACGCTCTTTGCTGTATTCGCTGTACTTCGTACCGCTACCGCGGGCGGTCCATCAGGAGCGGACTTATTTGACCTTAACTTCGTTCTCATCGAAACGATGATCCTGCTTACGAGTAGCTTTACCGTTGGCCTTGCGATGCTTGGTGCTGAGCGTGGCTACAAGAAGCAATCAATCTTTTGGCTGATTATTACTTTCCTTCTTGGTGCGACCTTCCTGGGAATGGAGTTATGGGAGTTCAATGAGCTCATTCACGAAGGCCACGGCTGGCAGCAAAGCGCTTTCCTGTCATCGTACTTCGTACTTGTTGGAACACACGGTCTCCACATTGCCGTCGGTCTTATCTGGATGGCGGTGGTCATTTTCCGCCTCGTACAGCGCAACTTTAAAGAAACGGACGTACGCAGATTGTCACTCCTGAGCCTATTCTGGCACTTCCTTGATATCATCTGGATCTTCATCTTCAGCTTCGTCTATCTCATTGGAGGTATGTCATGAAAAAACCCGAACTTCACACTCGCCACTCACCAGTGCCATACCGTTCGTATGTCGTAGGGTTTGTATTGTCGATAGTAACGACACTTCTCGCTTACTTCTTTGTCGTGAATGAATTGTGGTCAACACAAACGCTCATCTATGTAGTGCTTGCCATTGCCGTCGTTCAGCTCATCGTGCAAGTCGTGTTCTTCCTTCATATTGGCCGCGGGAGTCGCTGGAAGCTCATTACGTTTATCTTTACCCTTATGGTCGTTGCGATTGTCGTCGTCGGTTCTGTATGGGTGATGGATCACTTGAATCACAGCATGATGGATATGAATCCCGAGCAACAGCAAGAGTACATGCACGAGAATCAAGGTCTTTAATGGAACGGCACACAAAGTCATATCTTCAGCTTATTAAGCCTGGCATCACGTTAAGTAATACGCTCAGTGGTGCGGCCGGGTTCTTCTTGGCAGCCAGCATGGTGCCGTTTAGCTTACTCGCGCTGATTGGTGCGGTTGGTGGTATCGCTTTTGTGATTGCATCTGCGTGTGTCGTGAATAACGTCATTGACCGCGATATCGATAAGCGCATGAAACGTACATCGAAGCGCGAGATCGCTGGCGGAACAATTAGCATTCCGAAAGCGATTATCTTCGCAGTTGTTCTTGGATTAGTCGGCTTTACGCTCTTACTGACACTCACAAATGTACTGACGTTCATACTCGGTGTGATTGCCTTTGTATGGTATGTGGTCATTTACGGCATCGCTAAGCGCACTACAGCCTTCAGCACGATCATTGGTGGTGTTCCGGGTGCGTTACCTCCTGTAGCTGGTTATACGGCTCTTACGGGCTCGATTGATATGGCTGCCATCCTACTCTTCCTCATCTTATTCTTCTGGCAACTCCCTCATTTTTATGCAATCTCAATGTTCCGGCAGTCGGACTACGCGAGTGCTAAGCTTCCTGTATGGTCGGTAAAGTACGGGATGAAGAGTGCGAAGGCGCAAATCTTCATTTCAGTCGTCCTCTATGCTGTTGTCGCGAGTCTTCTCTTCTTCTACGGATACACCGGGGTGGTATACCTCGTACTATCATCGGTGCTTTCAATCTACTGGATTTATAAAGGCGTGAGTTTGTATAAAAAGATTGATGATGTAAAGTGGGCGCGCGCAATGTTTGGCGTTTCACTTATGGTGCTTTTGGCAATGATTCTGCTTATAGCTATCGGCGGATTTTTGCCTTAGTGCTATACTGAAATTATGATTTTGTTACTCCATATTCTTATTGCTATTTCGAGCATCGGTATCGCAACCTTCACCTACTTCAAGCCAACTGTGAAGCGTCTCGGTATGAGCTATGGCTTCATCGTAGCGACTGTTGCGAGCGGCACTGCACTGCTTGTCATGAACCCAAGCAACTTGCTCCACACCTGTCTTTCGGGGCTCTTCTACATCACGGTTGTTTCAATCGTTACTATTGCAACGCATGTACGCGCACGTAATCTTGTCCACGAATCAATCGATCAGAAATAATCACACGTAAAACAAATACCGCGCACCAATCGATGCGCGGTATTTTATGTGAAGCTAATTATTCTTCGTTGGTTTGTGGACGAGGGATAAACACTGCATCTTCTTTAATGCGCTGTGCACGCCATACGCCAATCGCTTGTCCAAATGGAAGGATGTCGCGGTAGCCAATAAAGTCAGCTGCTTGACGAATCAATGCACCTATCCATCCGCCGAAACGAATCTTCTTGTACTCAAAGATTGCCCAGTTCTCACCAACCGGTACGACAACTGGTGGTTGCTTCGCGCTATACTGCTTCTTTGATTTCTTCAAGATTTGCTTTGCGACGTAGATTCCATCGTGGAGGGCTGTTTGCGCAAGTCCACCAAATGGTGTTACTGCGTTGTCGCCAATCACGTAAATATGCTTGTCGGCGCGCATGTGTTTGTCGACGATAACCCGACCGTTTGGTGCAAGGTTAAATTGTTTTTCGTTTGCCTTAAAGAAAGGATTGTTACTTACGCCTGACGTCCAGATGACAGTGTGACTCTTGATAGCGCGACCGCTAACAATGAGGCTATCGGCAGTCTCAGCTTCAACCTTCTTGTTGAGCTCAACGTGAACACCAAGCTTTTTAAGACGCTTGAGTACGAGTGCGCTTGCCTGCTCTGACATACGAGGAAGCACGCGAGGCGCAGCTTCAATAATGCTAATTGTCGCTTTAGGACCTGGCTGGCGGTATTTCTTTTTAAGATGCTTGAGGTAGGTGCCAAGTGAAGAAGCAAGTTCAGTACCCGTTGGACCGGCGCCAATCACGAGGTAGTGTGCGTCGGAGCCATTCGGTGTACTAAATTGTTCGAGAAGGTGCTGACGCAGGCGGTCGATTTCATCGTGCGACTTAATGCCATACGCGAAATGGTCGAGTCCTTCGATACCAAAGTAGGTCGTGACTGATCCGAGTGCAAGAACGAGTGTTTGGTACTCGTGCTTTGCGCCAGTAGCGGTCGTAATGACGCACTTTTCTTTGTCGAGCTTTGTAACAGTGTCGATAATGATATTGACGTTGTCGTGGTCGGCAAAAATCTCGCCAAGGGGAACCCATGATTGCAAACGACTACCACCTGTGGCGGTGCTATAAAGTGCTGGATAGTATTGGAAGTCGGCTTTGTCGCTAATAAGCGTCACGTGCGCTTTCTTGTTCTTAGAGAGTTCGAGCGCGGCCTTTACGCCGCCGAAGCCGCCACCTACGACAGTAATATGCATTCCATGTATCCTGTTTATGTTTAAAAATCTATCCGTATCATACGGCGAATTGTCATGTTTGGCAAGGTGTTTGTTCAGAGGTAGAATTTAGACACTTGCGAAAATGGCTATGCTTTGGTTTACTAGTGAAAACGAAAGGAGAAGCCGCATGATCCATAACAAACATCTTTGTACATGGTCAGGCTTCGTCCAGCGTCACTGCTCTTAACGGGCGGCGTTTTCTTTTTATCGTCGCTCCCCTACTATTCTTAACTTTGGGAGCACACTTATGAGCGAACTACTTACTTCGGTTGAATTTAATAACACGGTAACTTCCGTAGAGGCAATGCGCGCGGTTGCAAACGAAGGCGCGATCGCGATACATAACTTCATACCAGCACAGCATTTGCAGCGTGCGGTACGAGTTCTTTCCCTGGCTGATTGGGAGAATGATAATAATCCGCATAATGAAAAGGTTGATCGCGATCACGATCTTGTAAAGTACGGATTTGCAGCCGATCAATACTGGCCAGTTGCATCAGGTGCAATGGGGTATGCACCGGAGCCGGTGTATCATATTGCTCGGAAAATTTCGGACTTCGTGAGCGCTGCGCCCGAGGCGAACTGGAACGCCAACGAGATTATGGGCATTCGCTACCAGCCAGAGGGCTTTATCGAAAAGCATCGTGACTACGCGTGGGCGCTTGGCTATGTGGCAGTACTGACTGTGAGTGGCTCGCAGGGCTTCTACTTCGAGCGAGATAATGGCGACGAAACCCGCGTTGATATGAGTCCGGGGACGCTAACAATTATGCGTGGATATCAAGCGGGTGCTGAAAAGCCACGACCCTATCATTGGGTTGAGCCAGCAACGGAAGAGCGCTTGGCGGTATCGCTTCGTGAGGTTGCGAAGCCTTGGGATAGTTAATCGTAAGAACGAAAAGACCCGACCTGCGTCGAGTGACTCATCAGCAGAATATCTGCCGGGTCTTCTCGGTTGAGGTCGGGTAAGTTTTTGAGCGCAGGAGCTCAGGGTGCGACGAGCTCCGGAATGCGGATCTCGCGCGTCGTCAGCAGTGTGCCGTCGAGGTTCGTGAGCACGAACTCCGTGGTGGCTTGCCGCTTGTCGATCTCCTCGATGAAGGAGTTCAGGCAGTCTTGCAAGTCTTGGGCGGAGCAACGAGTGACGCCGGTCAGCGTGAACGAGAGTGTGATCTCGTACTGTCGATCCCCCTTCTTCTTGGGGGAGTCGGCGTGGACCTCATCTTTGAGCAGCTTGATACGGAACTGCTTCACGAGATCACCGATCTCGTTGCAAATGCTGTCCTGTATCCGCTGTGCCTGCCACTTGAACCGCGTTTTCACGATGAGACCATCGAGATGCGCTGTCAGGTTGAGCCGGGACGGTTCTTGCGTGGGGTGAGGTGCAACGGGAATTCCCGCTTCCGACTCCATGGTGTTCCTTTCGTAGGGTGGGGTCTGAGTTAGTTATAGCATATTCGGAAAGAATGTGCTATAATAGGGGTATTGCATCCGAATGGATACCGTCTCTACGCTATGACCCGATGGTCAGATAAGTAACGCAGTAGATATCAAAAGGTTCTCGCTGTTCGTCTGCAGCGAAACATATCTATTTTTATAACCCCAGAAAGGGGCTACTAGCCTTATGGCCTATCGAAATCAATCAAGTTCAAATCAAAATCGTTCAGCACGTCCAAGCGGAAGCCGCCCAGGCGTTCGTTCATTCCGTCCAGGTGGCGGCGGTGGACGCAGCGGTGGTGGTGGCAAAAAGCGCATGGGTGCATACATTCACCCAAGCAAGTTTGTGAACCGTGCAACATCTCGTGCCGAGGAAACTCCATACGAACCAAAGCACATGTTTACTGACTTTAACTTTACCGAACGTCTTCAGTTCAACATTGACCACAAGGGCTACACAGCTCCAAGTGCAATTCAGGACCAAGCAATTCCTTTCATTCTTGAAGGTAACGACGTTATCGGTCTTGCAAACACCGGTACTGGTAAGACAGCTGCCTTTGCACTTCCTATTATTGAGCGTCTTGCAGCAAACCCTGAGCTGAACTCAGTTCTTATTGTTGCGCCAACTCGTGAGCTTGCTCAGCAAATTGACGAGCAGTTCCGTGCCTTCTCATACAACATGCGTCTTTTCTCGACACTCGTTGTTGGTGGCACAAACATCGACCGTCAAATTCAACAGCTTCGCCGTGGTCCACACGTGATTATCGGTACACCTGGTCGTCTTCGTGACCTCATGAAGCGTAAGGTTCTCCGCCTCGACCACATTCGTACGCTCGTTCTTGACGAAGCTGACCGTATGCTCGACATGGGATTCATTACTGACATCAAAGCAATTGTCGAAGAAACTCCTGCAGATCGCCAGACACTCTTCTTCAGCGCAACTATCACTGGTGAAATCGAGAAGCTCGTTAATGGCTTCCTTCGTGACCCGAAGACCGTTTCTGTACGTACTGCTGACACCAGCGAAAGCGTTGACCAAGATATCGTTGAAGCAAGCAGCAAGGACGAAAAGCTTGAAACTCTTCTTAACCTTCTTAGCCAAGAAGAATTCGAAAAGGTTCTTGTGTTCGGTGAAACAAAGTTTGGCGTTCAACGTCTTTCTGATCACCTCGACCAAAGTGGCGTGCCATCAGCGGCTATTCACGGTAACAAGTCACAGTCACAGCGCCAACGCGCGCTCCGTGCCTTTAAGGAAAACAAAGTACGCGTAATGGTTGCAACTGACGTTGCTGCTCGTGGACTCGACATTCCTAACGTGAGTCACGTGATTAACTTCGACCAACCTGCTACATACGAGGACTACATTCACCGTATCGGCCGTACTGGCCGTGGTGGTGCTAAGGGTAAGGCGCTTACCTTCGTCGACCGTCGCTAGTCGACACTTCTAACAAAACACCGGCATCTCTTCATTGGAATGTCGGTGTTTTTATTTGCCTTTGAATAATTTTGAGTAAGAAGAAAGCCCGCATTACAGCGGGCTATTTCTTCACATCTTAGTACAGGGTGCCGTGGGGCGACGACGAAGGCTTCCGCCGTCGCCCCACGATTCAGCTCATCAGCCGAAGATCGACTTCAGCTTCGCCAGCAGGCCGGCGAGCAGAGCGGCGAGACCGCCACCAGCCAGGAACTGCGTCAGCGACGACAGGCCTGTGGCCGGCAGCGTGCCCTCGAGCTTCGTGCTGGCCGTGGAGTTCTCGGTCTGCGAGTTCCCCGCGGGCTGCGAGGTCTCCGACGGCTGCGAGGTCTCCGGCGTGGACGCGGTGTCCTCGGGTGTCGGGGGCGTCACGACCGGGGCGGCGTTGGGGGTCAGCGTGTAGCTTCCCTTGTTGCCGGCCGCGTCGACGAACGCCACGGTTGCGGGCTTGGTGTTGTAGAACACCTTGGTCCAGGTCGTTCCCGACCCGTACCAGCCCTGCCCGAGACCCGAAACGGCCTCCGAGAACGTCAGCGTGATCGAGTCACGGCCGCCGTCCTTCGTCTGCCATTCGTGCATCTTCGTGGTGACCGTCGGAGTCGTGGCGTCCAGCGTGACCACGAGGGTCGTGGTGTTGCCCGCGACGTCCTGCAGCACGATGGTGTTCTCGCCCTCGACCGCGCCGAACTTGCCCGGCTTGATGTCGTTCAGGTCCGACCACGCGTTGTTGGTCTGGTCCTTCTCGACGCCGTTGACAAAGATCTTGTCGACACCGCTCAGCCCGTCGTAGAGCTTGAGGTCGAGATCGCTGAAGACCGTGCCGTTCCCGATGGATTCGGGCTTGACGGTGATCTTCGGCGCGCTGTTGTCGATCTTCACCGCGAAGGTCGCGCCCGACTGGTTGCCGGCCTTGTCCTTCGTGCTGATCTTGATCTGCGTCTGCACGTTGTCCGCGAGGACGGTGGTGTCGAAGGTCGCGTCGAACACGTTCGTTCCGAGGAACTCAGTGCCGGCGTACTTCTTCCACTTGCCGTCGACCATCTGCTGGATCTCGACGTAGGCCCGGGCCGGGTTGGCCTCGACCTGCGTGATGTTCCAGGTGTGCGTGCCACTGACCCACTGGCCAGCGGCCGGCACGTTGACGACCGGCTTGGTCGTGTCGATCGTGAAGGTCTGCGTCGACTGGTTGCCGAGCGCGTCCTCAAGGACCAGGGTGTTGACCCCCTCGACCGCGCCGAACGTGCCGGGCGTGATGTCGTTGAGGTCCGACCACTGGTTCGGAGTGAGCGGCTTCTCGACGCCGTTGATGATGGCCTTGACCACCTTCGACGCGTCGAAGAGCTTGTAGCTCACCTTCTGGTAGACGCCTTCGGTACCGATCGTCCCCTCCGGCTTGACCGTAGCGGTCGGGCCGGTGGTGTCCAGGGTGAACTGGATGACGGACGCGTTGCCGGCGACGTCGAAGACCTTGAGGGTGTTGAGACCCTCGACTCCGCCGAAGACACCGGTGGTGACCCCGTTGAGGTCACTCCAGGTGTTGTTGGAGAGGTCCTTGACGACGCCGTTGAGCTCGACCTTGTCGATCTTGCCCGCGTCGTACAGCTTGAACCCGACCTTCCGGAAGGTGCCGTCGCCGCCGATGGAATCGGCCTTGATGGTCACCGTGGGAAGCGTGTTGTCGACCGTGAACGTGAAGTCCTGGGTCGGCGCCACGTTGCCGGAGCTGTCGAGCGCGTTGTAGCGCAGCGTGTAGGTGCCATCCGTGAGGCTCGACAGGTCGATGACGAGCTCGCCCGAGGTACCGCTTGCGGCGGCCTGGGCGGGCTTGACGATCGTGCCTGCGGAGTTGCGGATGTTGCCGACGACCTTCGTCAGGGCGGTCTCGTCGACTGCCGTGATGACGAAGTCGACGTTGTTCGAGTTGAAGATGCTGGGCGCGGCCTGGAGGGTCGCGACCGGCTTCTGCGTGTCGACGACGGTCATGACCACAGCCGTGTCTTCCGTGTTGGGAACCGGCTCGTTGGCGAGCGCAGGGCTCGCGATGAGGCAGCTCGTCAGCACGACAGCCAGCGGGGTGATGGTCAGAGCCAGGTGGGACTTGCGCATGATTGCCTTTCGATTTGGTGGATACCCGTGTAACCGGGCGCGCCGTACTCCAACATAGAATACGACCGCAATGCTTGTTATAAAGCGCTCCGGTCGTATTCCATGTGAAGTGATTCGAAAATGTTTCTGTACTAAAGATGTAAAGTTTCGTCGCATAAAAAAGGGCTCGATTAGCGTGTGCTAAGAGTCCTTTGTCCCCAAATGTGGGGCTATACGATTAGTTTTATATTAACATTTACTGAGAGGAAAGTCAAGACACCTTACAGGGAGTGTGTCAAATGCGAAGCGATTGCAACGGTAATAACGCCAGCTAGCAGAAGAAGAGGCTGCCAGTCAAAGAGCTTCTTGCGGTTATGATTTTCGTGAAGTGTCGGGATAATATCGCTTAATGCCACATAAAGTAGGAACCCGGCGCTGAGTCCAAAGATAATACCTAGCGGAAGATCGCTGGTTTGTCCGATAAAGTATGTGAGTACGGCAGCCGCAGTTGCGGCGAGCGAGCTGAGAATATTCGCAAGCAGAACCTTGCGGCGACTCACACCTTTATTAAGAAGTGCGCCAAACTCCCCTATCTCTTGAGGAATTTCGTGCGCTGCTACGGCGAGTGTCGTAATAATACCGGTCGGGATACTAATAAGGAACGCAGCGGCAATCGCGATGCCGTCGAGAATATTATGGACGGTATCGCCAATAATTAATAAAGGAACGGCTGGGTCTTTGCTTTCATGCTGATGGTGATGGTGAAACCAACGGATGAATCGCTCAGCCAAAAAGAACAGCACAATACCAGCAAGTGCTGCCATGAAGAGTGGCTCCGCTTCGCCAAGCTCAACACCTTCGGGTAGGAGGTCGAGAAAGACAGCCGCGAGTAAAGCGCCGGCTGCAAACGGCATACCAAAACGCGCAAACTGAGCCGCAACCTTCTTATTTACAAGAAGAAGCGATGCAAGACTGAGCGACAGTAGGCCGCCGATAAGACTAAAAATAATAATGTACGTTAATACGCTCACGTTCTCTAGCATAGCGTTCTTTGGCTAAGAATTAAAGTCGAGTAGAAATTTATTTTTCCTTAGGAGGTATTTGCTGTTGATCCGTCAGTAACTGGCGGATCTCTTTTATGTCTTCGCGCATTTTCGCAAGTGCGGCATCTTTATTTAGTGCCACAGAATCGGATTCGGTTGCATTCGATGAGGGGAGGAACTTGTTTGCAAGAAATCCAGTCACAACACCAAAGAGCCCAACTCCGACAAGCATGACTATAGTTGCGAATGCTCGACCACCGTTTGTCACTGGGTATTGATCACCGTACCCGACAGTCGTGATGGTGACATACACCCACCAAATTGCATCGGAGGCAGTTTTGATATTGGCGTCAGGGTCGCCTTGCTCAAGCAAAAGAATGCCGACGCTTCCGAACTCGAGTAGGATAATAATTGTGAATACAACGATGAGCAAGGCAGCCGAGGCGCGATCTTCTACGAAGCCACGCTTAATACCTTCAAGCCCTGCTCGCTTAATAATGCCGTAGGCCTTTGTAAGTCGGAAAAGCCTGAGTAGTTTAAGTTGCGGGAATGGCAAGCTCGCAAGGAGGTCGGCCCATCCAAAGTCGCGGAAGAAGTAATGCCCTTTACGCTCAGCTGTAATAAACAAGCGCAGGAAGTCAAAGAAAAAGAGTCCGCTGAGCAGTAAATCAATGATGCCAATGGTATAAAGTAGGGTCTCTTCTTTTACGAAGAGATAGAGGACGAGATTAACAAGTGAGAGGAGCGTAATTGCGACCATGAAAAGGTCATACGGGGTCACGGCCCTTTTGGGTCGATTCTTTATCTTGTCCTTAAGCGTTGCGAGTCTTTTTCCGATAACCATTGCTCTATTCTCCTATTGAAGTGCTGAAGTAAGTCGCGCGATGCTGTCGAGGAAACTTTGCCAACCACTTCGCTTCATCCATGTATCGAGCTGTACCTTTTTACTATTCTTGAGAAGTTCATTGTGGTGGCGAACGAGCTCCTTTGCGGTTGCGACATCGTATACGGCAATCGTACACTCGTGATTCAACTCAAATGAGCGGATGTCCATATTACTCGAACCAATAATAGCAACTTCGTCGTCAATTGAAATGAACTTTTCATGAACAAGTTGCGGTTTTTTGTAGAGCGAAATAGTAATGCCTGCACGAACGAGCTCTTCATAGTATGAGCGCTGCGCATGTCCTACCATCCACTGATCCATCGCTTCAGAGTTCAATATAGATACCTTCACACCCCTTAGCGATGCTGAAAGGAGCGCATTGAGGAGTGACTCATCGGGTACAAGGTACGGATTTGTAATTGTCACTGATTTTTCAGCGCTATGAATAAGCGAAACGAAGAATTTGAGGTTATTTTCATAGGCATAGCCAGGTCCGCTTGGAATAATTTGTGCAATCTGAGCCCCTTTAGCGGAAGGAATTGAGTTTGTCATGAAGTCCTTAAGGATTTCACCTGTTTCGCAGTACCAGTCGCTTGCAAACACGGCCGCAGCTTCGTTAACTGTAGGACCCTGGAAATGCGCAACAAGCTCAATATAGCTAATGTCGTCTTTTCGATGGTACGTTTTATCAATAAGATTGAGCGAACCAATGTAAGCATCGGTGTTATCAACAATAACGATTTTACGGTGATTGCGCAGGTCGGGCCGGTTATACTTTGCGAAATGAAGTGTAAGTGGAAGCATTGATGACCACTTGACGCCAATCGCAGTCAGACGCTTCTTCATCGCTTTATAATTCGGGTACTTCTTTGACCCGAGGTAGTCGAAAAGAACGTATACCTTCACTCCCCTTTTGACGGCATCTTCCATGGCTTTAAAGAATGCCTCGGTCGAATTATCGAGGGCGATGGCGAAGAATTCAACATAGACATATTCTTTCGCCTGATGGATATTGAGGGTCATTTTATGAATGAGGTCATCGTATCCACTGTAAATTTTCACTGTATTGCCGAGGGTCGGGGCCATATTTGTCAGCGATTCTGCAAGCTTTGCCTTGTAGTTATACGGCTCTTTGATGCGAGCTATTAATCCGGCATCTTTCAGATTTGTCGCATAGCGTTTGAACATAGTGGAGATTTGTTGTTGGCTGCGGCGTCGACGTTGTGACAATTTTGTGCTTCCAAGAATAAAGAACACTGCGGTTCCGACAAGTGGAAATATGTAAATCAACAAGAGCCACGCTGTTGCTGCGGTTGGCTTTCGGTTTTTTGGAATGTATACCAATAGCCAAATACGAATGATAAGATCGATGAAAAATATCAAGAAAATGATCGTACTAGACACGAGGGAGCGCACTTCTTCATGAGTCATAGCTTAGAGTGTATCACTTAGTAGATTTTCTGACTATTGAATAAAATTACCCATTGATCAAGCGAAAGCCTCGATGGTGACACCCCTGCTGTCTGGCCAATAACCTCCAGAGGGAGTTTTGCGAGCTTTCGGGGGTCGGAAAAGCATTCAATTGTGTACTGGGTATAAGCGCTCAGGCGGTTCTTCAGCACGAGTGGTTGAGGGCGTTTTATCATTTCAATACAAACAGTATCAACGGCTGGATGTGGCCAAAAGTCGGTTTTGCGGAGGCTTTTAATAATTTTTACACGGTATTCGGCTCCAAGAAGCATGCCGAGTTGACCGGTGAAGTGTGTCGTGTCTGTCGCTATAAGCTTTCGACCGAACTGTTTTTGAACGATAAGATAGGCGGCTTCTGGTGACATCGGTGAATTAATGAAACGTTGTACGATTGGTGAGCTGAGATGAAACGGAATGTTCGCAAAAATCTTATAAGGAGTTGTTGGAAAATTCATTTTCATGACGTCGCCAATTTTAACGGACACGTTCGGAAGATCTTTCATGTTACCTATGAGAATCTTCGCAGCGCCCGGTTCGAATTCAATAGCGACAACTTGCTTCACTTTTTTTGCAAGCTCTGATGAAATAACGCCACTTCCTGCCCCGATGTCATACACAATATCTTCCTTTTTCAAGTTGCTCTGACCGATAAGAGACTCAACGAGTTTTGGTGAGCGAAGGAAATTTTGTGAGTAGTCGGCAAGGCGCTTCATAAGGTGTTCCTATTATTACATATAAAAGTCGTTAAAAAGAAGAGGAGGCGCCCTCGGACACGGATGAACCGTGCCGAGGACGCCTCGGTGTCTCTAGCGCTCCGAAGAGCGGCGAGACTCTCGACACCCCGAAGGGAGCGAGTGTGACTCACGCATCTGGATGATGCGGAATCTTCAGCTTACCTACGCGTTGCGACGACGACCCCACTTGAGTGCGCCACCCAGTGCCATCAGCAGCGAGGCGCCACCGATGACCAGCCAGGGAATCGAAGTTCCCGTCGGGGGCAGGGACGCCGCGGTGGGGATGACCGAAGTGGGCGTCGGAGTCGGGTTCGGCTCCGGCGTGTCTGCCGGCGGGTTGGCGCACAGCGACGACTCCGCCGGGTACTCGACCACGGTGGTGTACTCCGGGTTGACCTGGAACAGCACCGTCACACCCTCGCGGGTCCAGCGGTAGTTCCCGTCCGTCTCGGAGTACGAGCCGTCGGCGTTCAGGACCCAGCCGGGCCACTGCTTCGCTTCGCCGTCCGAACCGTCCCAGGCTCCGGGCCACAGAACCTCGCCGCTGAGCGGAAGGCCGGTGACCACGTAGTTCTGGCTCGGGTCGGTCGGGTGCACGAAGGTGACCGTGAGGGGGTTGGCACCGGGTGCCTCGATCCCCTCAGGGCTCACTGCGTACGACAGCCACGGCACGTCACCGACACACGAGGCGACGATGTCGCCCGGCGTCAGCACCGGCGGCTCCTCGTAGCAAGGGCCGTCGGGGTTGGTCGACTGCGGCTTGATGCGGTCCTTGATCGTGTACTCCACCACGAGGGTGTCGGTACCGTTCAGGAACTTGTGCCCCTCATCCGCCTTGAAGGTGGCGGTGTAGGTGCCCGGTTCCGTCTGCAGCACGCCCACGAGGGACGCGTGCTCGACCAGGAGGCGCAGCTTGGTAGCTGCCTCGCACGACTCCGCCGCGACGATCTCGACCGTCGCATTGGCGTCAGCCTCGCGGCAGTCCAGCGACTCCGGGTCGACAGTGGTCCAGTCGCCGCTCCAGGGAGTGACGATGTACTTGTCGTTCGGGTCGCCGTCCTTGAGGGTGACGGTGATCTCGCCGAAGGTCAGACCCTCGGGGATGCCACCGTTGTAGCCCTCGCCGATCTCGAGATCGACCACGGTCCCCTCCTCGTCCTTGAACGAGAAGATTCCGCCGGGAACGCCGTCACCTTCCGCCCAGTTCTTCGACCCCTCCACACAGGAGATGGTCTGGAACTCGAGCGAGCCGGTCACGGTCTCGGCGGGCTTGTCGTAGCACGGCTTGTACGGGTCGGTGCTCTGGCTCGGGAGCTTGCCGTCGAGCGTTCCGGAGAACGTCTTGGTGGGCTGGCCGTCGCCGAAGAGATGCAGCTTCGCGTCGATGCTGGTCGCGACCACGTTGTAAGAACCCGGACCGGCGGTGCCGTTCGGGGTTCCGGAGAACGTGGCGTTGACGATGTCGCCGTAGACCAGCGTCGCCGGAGCGGTGCAGGTTGCGGGCGTCACCAACACGGATGCCGAAGCATCCTTCTTGGGCTCGGGGTAGTCCCCCTTGCACACGATGTAGTGGCTGATCTCCTTGTTGTCGTACGCGGCGTAGTGAGTGCCGGCCGACGGGTTGAGCGTCACCGCGTCCCAGGTGCTCGCCTTGACGATGAGCCCGGCCCAGTGGTCACCGATCCAGTCGGAACCGTAGGGCTTGAGCACGACGGTCTTGCCGTCGTTCGTCAGGTAGGCGTGCGCGTTGTCCTGCATCGCCCGGCCCTCGTACTTGTAGCACTCGACCGCGGTCGGGATGCGTGTCTTCCAGTACGATGCCTTGTTGGTGTCGCTCGAGTTGGCCTGCAGCGTGCCGATCGTCCCGTAGTTCACGGGAACGCTTTGCGTCTGCGGGGCGGTCTTCATGACAGATGCCGACGTGGTCGAATCTGCCGACTGCTCCGTTTCGGCTGGCGGGGACTGCTGGGTGGGCTCAGCCTGCACGGGAGCCGGCTGGGTTGCCGGTTCCGCTGGCTGGGGCTGATCGGCCGCGTCTTGCTGGCCGGCCTGGGGGTCGTCGACGATCGTCTCGTCGCCCGTGTCCGTGGACTCGAGCTCTTCGGTGATGGTCTCGTCGACGGCAGGGGCTTCGACCTGTACGACGGGAGCGGTGCTCTCGTCGACGGGTGCTTCTGAAGCTGCCGCCATCGATGCGGTTCCCAGGGCTGCGCCACCCATGAGGCCGAACACGAGGATGGAGGCGACGAATCGCCCCACCCTCTGCTTGCGCTTCATCAGTGATTCTTGGCGTATCTGACGCCGGGTCATGCTTCCCATGTCGTTCCTTTCGGGATGGGATTTCTCGGACAGGTTGGGTGCGTATGTAAGCTGAATTGTTAATGTGGCGCACGGCCACCTTAACAAGACAGCTCGCACGCGTTGTGTGATTATAGCATAAAATACAAAAAAAGTAAAGGTTGTGGTTACTTAATCACCCCTGTTATAAATAATTGGTATTGACGGCTCAACTAATGGGCGCGCTATACTAAATACAGTCATGTGGGTACTTCCCTACCCCTGGAAACCAAAGATGGGCACGGATTTCCACTCACAGGCTTAATCGAACGGCGAGTTTTCTCGATCTTTTCAAGAAAATAGCCATTAGAAGCCACCAATCGATGATATGCACACTGGCCTGCGAGACCATCACGGTAATACGCCAAGCGCCCCTGTCAATCGACACAATTCTACGTGATATTTGGTAAAAAGGATGCCCGGTCGAACGGTCCAAGCTCCCTCTCCAAATCACTCTCCTAAAATCCGTTTGCTGACCAATCTAATTTGCTCAGCCTTTTTGCGTTCACCACACGCTCGCATAAAAGTCTTAACCTAGGAGAAAATAATATGAATCGTGTCACTGTAAATGAACAAGTCGCAATCACACAAATGGGCTTTAAGAAGAATCTTGCGGCATATCCTCGTCGCATGGAGTTCCGAGGAACCATCTACGAGTTCCTCGACGCCGGACTTCGCTGCCTTGTTCGCTCTGGAAGCCACGTTGCAGAGGTTATCACAATGACTGATGGCTTTCGTCAGTTCCAGCTTCGTAGCGACAATAATGGAGGCAACTGGACGCTTGTGAGCATCTTGTCATGAGTCGCCACCTACTTGACGATGTCTCCCTGAGCTATGAGCAGGCGCGACGACCTCGATTGACGCTCAGGCAAAGATTCGCCCTTTTCTTCAACTGAAGATAGTACAAAAAAGCACCGACTGCGAGCGGTGCTTTTTCTTATGTAAACGAAATTGTTTCTATCGAATGTTTGAACCTTTATGCAGCAAGCGACGTCCGAACCATTTGTGAATTTCAACCGGAATGATGGCAACGGCAAACGCAAGGAGCGTAACGAAGAAGATATCACCGATTGCAACTGGAGTAACATGAAGTGCTCCGCTGAGCGGTCCGAAGAGCGCCAGGGCCTGCATGGTGACAGCAATGGTAATACCGATCCAGAACGGCGCATGCCAGACTCTGAGGCGTGTAAAGAGTGAGTCATAGGTACTTCGTGCATTGAAGGCGTTTGCCCACTGTACGGCCACGAGAGCGACGAATACGATGGTCTGGCCATAAGCCGTTCCGTACTGTGCGCTAAATACCGAGTACAGCACAAGTGCGAGTGTCGCCATTGAGAGCGCCATCAAGATAATACGGCTAATCATGTACTTGCCAAGAATCGGAGCCTTTGGATTAACCGGGCGACGCTTCATGACTGATTTTTCACCCGGTTCGAGCCCAAGAGGAATGACCATGGTCGTGTCGGTCACAAGATTAATCCAGAGAATCTGAATCGGGGCGAGCGGCATCGGCATTCCCATGACGAGGGCTGCGAGTGTCACCATCACCTCACCGATATTTGTAGCAAGCAGGTACGTAAGCATGCGGCGTATGTTCGAGAAAATAATGCGGCCTTCACGCATGGCACGAACGATGCCGGCGAAGTCATTATTAAGAAGAATAATATCACCAGCATCCTTTGCAATCTGCGATCCGCTTCCCATTGCAACACCGACATCGGCATTCGCAAGTGCTGGGACGTCATTCACACCATCTCCGGTCATGGCGGTTACTTCAGTAAGGCGTAGCACCTTAAGGATACGAAACTTATTCTCAGGTGTTACTCGGGAGAAGACGCGAGCATTACCCGCTACTTTCGCAAGTTGTTTATCGGTCATGTCAACCATGAGCCGGCTATCAAAGACCTGGTCGCGAGAATCAACCAGACCGAGCTTGAGGCCAATCGTATAGGCAGTTTCGAGGTGGTCACCAGTAATCATACGCACCGATACACCAGCACCGCGAGCTGCGGCGATTGCTCGGCGTGCAGATGGTCGCAAGGTGTCGGCGACGGCAATCAAGCCAGCGAACTCGAGCTTGTGCTTCGGGTGGAGCTCATCGAACTTCTCTACCCGGGTATCGATAGGTGATGTTGCGACGGCAATCACACGATACCCCTGGCTCGTGAGTTGCGTTACCGCCTGATTAATTTCGGTCATTTGTGGTCGCGTGAGGGTACTTCGCATAATCATTTGCTCAGGAGCGCCCTTCACGACGAGTTCGTGTTTTCCGCGATGGTGCCAGACGTTTCCGCTCATGGCCCTCGATTGGTCAAACGGTAGCTTCGAAACAGGTTCACCCTTTAGCTCCACCGCCCCTTCGGCTGCCGAGTAGCTAATAAATGCAACATCGAGTGGGTCGGATGATGTATCACCGTGGTGGTTGGTAGATTTGCGAACAACCGTTGGGAGGTGATGGTCGCTCCAGCTCGGCTGCCATACTTCTTGAACAGAGAGCTCATTCTTAGTGAGCGTCCCCGTTTTGTCAGTTGCGATAGTCGTAATAACGCCGATGGTCTCGATAGCATTCATACTGCGAACGAGTGCTTTCTTAGCTGCCATGCGGCGCATACCGAGCACAAGGATAACGGAGATGGCAATTGGAAGACTTTCAGGAACTGCAGAGACTGAGAGGGCAATGACGAGTCGAAGTGCCTCGGTCATCTCAATGCCGCGAATGAGCGCGAGGATAAACGCACCAACCGCCACCGCGGCGATTACGGCAATGATATAAGTAATGAGCTTGTCGATCTTCTTCTGTACCGGACTACTGACGCTGTCCGGGGCATTTCCGGTGAGGGCAGCAATGCGACCAAATTCAGTTTTATTCGCCGTATAGATGACGATACCAAGCGCGCTACCAGAAACAATAAACGATCCCTGAAAGAGAAGGTTTGCTTGTTCATAAACTTCCTTCTTGCCTTCGAGTTTATCGATATCTTTACTGACTGGTACAGATTCTCCTGTAAGCATAGCTTCGTCAGCGCGGAGTGAGTCGGCTTCAATGAGTCGGAGGTCGGCCGGCACCTTATCACCTTCGTTGAGGCGGACGATGTCGCCAGGAACGAGTTCGGATGCGTCAACTGAAAGTGATTCTCCGCCACGAATAACTTCGACTTCTCGCCCACTCTTTTTTTGCAGGGTGCGAAGAATTCGTTCAGTCGAAAATCGCTGAACGTAATAAATAGTTGCGCTCGTAATCATGATGACTAAGATGATGATTGCGTCGAGCACTGCATGATGCCAGAAGCTGATAAGGACGGCAACAAAGAGCACTGCCATGAAGACGTTCGCAAACGGCTCGATAAGCTTCTTCCACAGAGGCTCACCTTTTAATACGATTTCGTTCGGGCCATATTGTTTTAAGCGCTGGCTCGCTTCGTGCCGAGAGATGCCTTCAACTGTCGATGACAACTCGTGTAGGGTGTCCTCGGCGGATTTTTGGTAGTAAAGCATTAGCTCCATTGTATCAGACTCGTTGTCTTATATTCTACTTGTAACCACCTTCATTTATGGATAAGATAAGGCAATTAAGACGTATCGTATATGGGTGAATTAATACAGCTAGGGCGTATAGGAAGAGTTCAACAAGCGCAGCCAGAAATCTGTCAGGCAGTTTCGGATGTCTTTTTACTTTCGGACGTTCCTTCTGATGAGCTTCTCGCAACGGGAAAGTATGTCACTGCTGCTGATTTTGCTCGTGCTGCCAATCTTTCGGGCGAAAATGAGACCACAGGGTATAGGGTGATGAGCGACATTGCGACAAAGCTCGTGAGTATGTTGCCACTCGATACACCAGCACTTCCTGAATCAGACGAGTATACGCGTTACCACGGAAGAAAGAATGACCTTGTGTTGGAAATTTCCGGAAGAATGAATAATCCTCGTCGTATTAGAGAAGGCTCGCGCTCGCAACTTTTGTTGGGTGAGCAGCTTGTGCGCGATGTATGGGCGGTTGGTGAAGGTTCTGAACTTGTTCGGTCAAAGCATGTTCCCCTTCTCAGCTCGATGGGTAGGCACATTGTGACGCGGGTCGTTGAGATACTCGCTTAAACAGAGAAGAAAATAACCTCCCGAACTGGGAGGTTATTTCATTAGGGTAAGCCCTTCAAGTTACATGCTGTTGCGGTGGACGTGCGTTCGTTATGGCGATGCAGTCTCACCACCCGTGGCGTGATGGTGCCGCGGCTGTTATGTTATCTTAACCAATTGGAATCGTCCGTGTTGGAGACCATTCCCCCATTCAACGATATCCTGAACGGTTTTACCGAGAAGCGAACTACCGAGTGGACTGACTGCAGAAATGCGACCGTCACTTGGGTTTGCTTCGATACTTTCAACGATTGTATAGCGGATTAGGTGTCCTTGCTGATCGATGAGATCAACGACAGATCCGATAGCGACCTTTACTCGAGTGCGTCGTGATGGAATAAGCTTCGCTCGGTTAAGGGTCTGTTGTTTCTCGACGAGTTCTGATTCGACTGATTCAAGACGTAGTAAGCGCTCGTTTCGTTCAAATCGATCGTCGTGGCTAGAGCTGTGATCGCTTTCGCGCAGACTTCGACGGATTGCTTGGCGGTCGTGTTCGAGTTGAGCAATCGACTTTCGAAGTTCTTTCATGCCTTTCTTACTGAGTAAGACGGCTTTAGTTTCGGGTTGGTATTGGGTGGTGGTTGTGTTCATGATGTTCACTCCCTTCCTTTATATTCGGCATCGTGCCTATGTTTATTGTAGCGGGATGCTACTGGGTCCCAGTATGGCATTCGATTCTGAGAGAACTCTTAATTCGGTGATTTAATTCGTTGTAATTTAATTTACGCTTTTAGAGAGGGCTTGCGAATGATCGGGAGATAAAACGTAAACGTGGTGAATTCATCTGTACTGGAGACGGTAAGCTCACCATGGTGAACATCAACAATTTTCTTTGCAATCGAGAGCCCGAGCCCATAGCCATTTTTTGAGCCATTTGTTCGTGATGTATCCGCGCGGAAGAAGCGTTCGAAGAGTTTCGGAAGTTTTTCGTCGGGGATTTTCTTTCCCTCGTTTTTAATTTCGAATACAACATGTCCACGCTGTTCAAATACGCGTATATAAATTTTGCTATCAGGCGGGCTGTACTTAATGGCATTATCAATAAGAATACCCATAAGCTCGTTGATGGCCGCTTCATTCGCAAGGGTCGTCGACTTTTTGCGTGATGTAATTTCAAAACGTTCACGCTCGCTTGGGTACCGTTTAAGGATTTCTTCGAGCACCATAGGGGCATCGACAGTTTCGACTTCGAGTTTATCGTGATCGAGTCGAGAAAGATGGAGGAGCATCTCCGAGAGTTGGATAAGTTTATTTACTTCTTCAAGATTACTTTCCAAAAGGTCGCGGGCTTCCCCTATTTCAAGCTTGGGGTCACGCAGGTTCACCTCGAGCTCTGTCTTCATGGCGGAAAGCGGCGTCCGGAGCTCATGGCTCGCGTCACTTGTAAAACGGCTCTGTGCTTCATGGGCTTCAGCAATAGGCTTTAGTGTTCGTCGTGCGAGGAAGAATGCACCAAGACCACCGGCAATAAACACCACGAGGTTAATATATACCAACGAGAGAATCATTTGATTTGAGGCCTTGCGTGATTCCGTGACGAGCGGACTGGTCGAGCCATTAGTGTAGCCATCGAAGTAGGCGCTAAAAGGAATTGGAGCGTTGAGCTCATCAATAATACTGTGCTGGAGACTTTCAAGCCGAAAACTAATTTCGCGATAGTTGAGCTGGTAAATCACCACGCTAAAGGTAATACTGATTGCCATCAGAATTGCCAGGTACCACGCTGTCAATTTCAGTGTGGCCGACTGAAACATCTTTTGCATAGTCTGCACGGTTGGAATCTCCTATGGTTCTAGTTTATAGCCAAATCCACGAACCGTGTGAATAAGAGGCGTATCGAATGGTGTGTCGATTTTGTTACGAAGGTACTTTACATACACTTCAACGGTGTTGGGAAGAATATCGGCGTCATAGTCCCATACGTGACTAATAATAACTTCCTTACTAATTGGCCGACCCTGGTTGCGCAGCAAGTACTCAAGAAGAGCAAACTCTTTGCTGGTAAGTTGAATATCTTTGTCGGCACGCTTCACACTATACGTCACCGTATCGAGCGTTAAATCGCCTGCTACCAAGATGTCAGATTGTTGTTCAGAAGGGCGACGCAGGAGTGCGCGGACACGTGCAAGCAGCTCTTCAAGAGCGAATGGCTTTACAAGATAATCGTCGGCACCTGCATCAAGGCCAGCGGTACGTTCATTAATACTATCGAGCGCGCTCAAGAAAAGCACGGGAGTATGTATTTTCGCGTCGCGCATAGCTTTCACAATTCCGATTCCGTCGTACTCACCAGGGAGCATGCGATCAATAATGGCCACATCGTAAGGTTCGGTTGTTGCCATCGCGTACCCTTCGTCACCATCGTAAGCAACATCAACTGCGTACGTTTCTTGCTCTAGGGCTTTTGCGAGCGCTCGGGCAATCTTGTGTTCATCCTCGACAACTAATATTCTCATATCACTAGTATACCGTGAACTAGCTTAAAAGACGCTTAGCTAAGGGAAATAAGGACTTTAGGCCCCGGACACAGTGTAGCGTTGGCTCCAAGTTTCCATATCACGGAGAATTGGAGTGAGCTCTTTGCCTTTTTGTGTTAACCGGTATTCGCAGCGAGATTTTTCGGCCGGGAATATCTTTTCGATAATCCCTTCGTTCTCGAGGTTATCGAGACGAGCTGAGAGTGTGCGTGGATTAATGCCTTCAACGAGATCTTGGATTTGGCAAAAGCGTACCGACTCTTCGTTTACGAAGAAACGAAGCAGCTGTGGCGTCCACTTGTCTCCAAGAATTTTGGTTGCTGCCTTTACGCAGCCGATCGTTTCAGTTTGCATGGTTACTACTTACTATACAATATCTAGCGTTATTTGATAAGCCCATTGTCGTTTCGAGAGCGCACGTGGCTCATGCTGAAATCCCATGAAGCATCTGTTTTCTTGTGAGGGTTGAATATATAGTTTGGATCAAAGATTTCTTTTACTTCTCGGAATAGTGCATAGACGTCTTGACCAAACACGGCCGGAAGCCATGAACCACGAACCATCCCGTCGTTATGCTCCCCTGCCATTGTGCCACCGTACTTTAATACTATCGGTACGAGTTCGCGCATAATTGGTTCAAGTTTGGCCTGGTCTTTTGTACCGGCAATGTCCATGAGCGGAATAATATGGAAGTTGCCATCACCAAAGTGCCCCTGTATTGTCGCGGGAAGCTTATACTTGCGAATAACTTTTCGAAGTTCAGGTAAGAACTGCGGAAGATGTTTTGGCTGTACGGTCATGTCATCAATGAACGGCGATGCATAACGACCGCTAATTTGGTTTCGAAGGAGCGCGAGTGCTGCGCGGCGAATACTCCAGAATGGTGCGCTCGACTTTTCATCGCTTTCAATATCCATGCGTAACTTATACTTCTTGAGGTCATCGTGAAGGTTTGAGATTTTACGAAGCACTTCTTCATGGGTTTCACCGTCGAACTCAATCATCAAAAGAATGTTGGGAAGGTGCCCCTTAAACTTCGCAACAGACTTTGTAAGGTGAGCTTGCTGACGGAGGTATTCTTTAGAGCCGAGTTGCTTGCGGAAGGTTTTGAAATAACGAATACCAAGGTTAAAGGTAATGTCGTCGAAACCTTCGAATGTTGCAGGATTATGTTCCATTACCGTTTCGATGATATGTCCGAGATGTTTAATTGACGGGAGATATGCAAGCAAGAGCCCGGAGTGCGGTGCCTTTGGAACGGTTTGAATTTTAATATCAGTAATGACACCGAGTGTTCCTTGGCTCCCTGTAAACAACTGGGTCATATCGAATATGCCTGTGTCGCGATCCCAAACGCTCCATAAGTTGTAGCCCATAGAGTTTTTATTCACATGAGGGCGTGCGTTGCGGACGATGTCATAGTTTTTGTCAACGAGCTCGAATACGCGGCGGTAGAGCTCTGACTCATAGGTATTCTCGGCAATCTTTCGATCGAGCTCTTTTTTAGTGAGCGGCTTCACCGTATAGGCATTGCCATCGGCAAGCACAACTTCGAGTTCCCTTACTGATCTGTCGGCGTTGCCATAGCGAAGAGACTGCTCACCACCGGCGTTATTTCCAACAATTCCTCCAATGGTACATATTGCCCGACTTGCCGGCACGCAGCCGAGTTGAACGCCCTTCGCAAATAGAATCGGATCAATATCACGAATGAATGCACCGGGTTGGACTTGGAGGATCCCTTTTTTGAGCCCCTCGATTTTATTAAAATGAGGAGTCATCTCGATGAGAATAGAGTTGCCAATAGCACCGCCCGACATATCCGTTCCGGCGCTCCGAGGTGTAATCGAAAGTTTTGGAAACTCTTTTTTGTAGGTGTTTACGAGCTTTACGAGTGCTTCGATATCAGCCGCATCGTGCGGTTCAACGACAACATCAGGCACGAGTTCATAAATACTCGCGTCGCGGCTTACTTGGTGGCGTGTGTGAAGATCCGTCGAGACCCCACCCTTCACTTGTTTTTCAAGCGCTTTTAATACTCTCTCCATGTTGCTATCTACTATACCGTTTGCATAAGCTGTTTGTCGAGTGGTGTATACTATCAATATATGAAGACTAAAATTGATATAGATACACGAACATTTGTCCGTTTTTGGCTGGTAGTCTTTGGTATTGGCCTTGTAGCGGCACTCCTATATAAAGCTCAAACTGCTCTAATTATTTTGGGCGTTTCACTTTTCTTGGCGCTTGCCTTGAATGCGCCGGTGGCACTTATCGCCAAACGGCTCCCCGGTAAGAGTCGTGTCGGAGCGACTGCCATCGCGTATATCGCAGTAGTGGCTATCATCGGATTAATTATCACGCTTGTCGTGCCGTCAATTATTCAACAATCCGCTAAGGTGGCGCAAACCATCCCTACGGTTGTCGAGTCTGCGACCCATCAATGGGAAGGTGTTCGTGACTTTGTTGAACAATATAATCTCCAGGGACAGCTCGATACTGCACTAAAGTCTATTCAAACCAGTGCGTCATCATGGGCAGGTAATGTTGGTCAATCTGTTGTTTCGGGCATCGGCTCGGTATTTGCCGGAATCGCCGCCATCATCCTTATTCTTGTGCTTACCTTCCTCATGCTTATTGAAGGCCCAGAGTGGCTCCGTCGCATCTGGAGTCTCTACAAAGATCAAGTCCGAATGAAGAAACACCGCCGCGTGGCAACTCGCATCTATGGCGTAGTAAGTGGGTATGTTGTTGGTCAGCTCACGGTTTCGACGATTGGTGCAACATCAGCCGGTCTGTTCGTCTTCATCCTGAGTTTTATCTTCCCTGAAGTTGACCCTAACCTTGCCATGCCAACAGCCGCAATTACCTTTATCCTGTCATTGATTCCAATGTTTGGTGCGACAATTGGTGGCGTGCTGATTGCCATCCTCTTGGCAATGAATAGCATTCCTGCCGCGATTATTTACGCTGTTTTCTTCGTTGTTTATCAACAGATCGAAAACAACCTTATCGCACCGCACATTCAAGCGAAGCGTATTGATCTCACTGCCCTCATGATTCTTGCCGCAGTAACAATCGGCTTGTACATGTTCGGTGTTATTGGTGGTATTATCGCGATTCCTATCGCAGGAACCGTCCGTATTCTTATCGAAGAGTTCCTCGAAACCCGTCGAGCTGATGATGCAAAAAAGGCATCCAAGGTGAAGGATGCCGATGCCGTTGCCGTTACGAAAAAAGGCTAACGAGTATATTCCCAGATAGAACCCGAAGCGGTATCGCGCACAGCGATGCCGTTTTTTGTTAGCTCGTCACGAATTTCGTCTGAGCGTGCAAAGTCTTTATCTTCACGAGCGCGAGTACGCTCAATAATGAGCCGCTTAAGGTCATCAGAGATGTCAGGAGTGGTTTCGATGAGCTTAAGGCCAAGTACTTCATCTATGGTTTCAAGAAGGCTTACAAGGGCGTGCTGGTGGATGTCTTCAAGTCGACGTGAGAGTACAGAGTCAAAGGCGCCATCGATGATTGCCATTGCTCCTGAGGTGTTGAGGTCGTCAGATAGTGTTTCGACGAGTGCTTTCGACGCGGCATAGAGGCTAACAGTCTTACTCTCTACCTCGGTGTCGCTGTCCGTTTGAAGCGTGTCGTGAATTTGGTGACGTAAAGCCGCAATATTACGCCAGTTCAGGCGACGATTTCGCGCTGCCGTGAGGTTGTCGAACGTAAAGTTACCTTCAGTGCGGTAATGGCTTTGAAGGATAAAGAGACGCAAATCAAGCGGGCTGTAACCTTTTTCTTCAAGGTCTTGGAGTGTGTAGCCGTTGCCAAGTGATTTACTGATTTTCGTACCATCAACCTTGAGGTGATTGTTGTGAAGCCAGTAGTTTGCAAATCGAACACCAGAAGCGGCTTCAGATTGAGCAATTTCGTTTGTGTGGTGTACAGGAATATGGTCGATACCGCCGGTGTGAAGGTCAATTGTTTCGCCAAGAAGTGTCATCGCCATTGCAGAACATTCAAGGTGCCAGCCTGGAAAGCCAGGGCGCTCGGCGTTTTCATCAGTAAGATCGGCGGGTGTCGCCCATTCCATATCTCGCTTCTCACCTTCGGGCGTGAACTTCCAAAGAGCAAAGTCGCTTGGGTTGCGCTTCTCTGGGTTAAATTCAACACGCGCGCCGGCCTTTTGCGCATCGAGGTCGAGTCCGGCGAAATTACCGTAGGTCGGGAACTTTGCTGTGTCATAGTAAATACCATCGCTAATTTGGTAGGTGAACCCCTTACTTTTGAGGGTGCGAACAAGCTCGAGTTGCTGCTCAATGTATTCGGTTGCTTTTGGCATGTGCGTCGGAGGGATGAGATTAAGCGCCTGCATTCCTTCAATAAAGTCAGTGGTGTAGTGTTCGGCAACTTCCCAGGCAGTCGTACCATCGCGCTTGGCGCCCTTTTCGAGCTTGTCTTCACCTTCATCGCCATCACTTACGAGGTGTCCAACATCGGTTATATTCATAACACGAGTAACATCAAGACTATTGGCGGTAAGCGTACGCACGAGCGTGTCCCAGTAGACGTAGGCTGTCCAGTTACCGACGGTGAGATAATTATAGACGGTTGGCCCACAGGTATACAGGCTCACCTTTCCTTCTGTGATTGGCTGAAATGTATCAACTGTTTTTGTAAGCTGGTTATGAAATTGAAGACTCATAGTTAATTAATGCCTTATCGGTTGCGTTAACAAGTTCTTTAATGATTGTGTCATAGTTTTCAAACACTTTGAAGCCTGCGGCGTATTGGTGGCCGCCGCCGCCAAAATAACCAGCCACGCGGTCGGCAATCGGCGAGTTTACACGGATTTTACCAGTGAGCTTACCGTCAGGGTAGGTTTTAATGGCTACGGCAACTTCTACACCCTCTACCATACGCATTTCTTCAAGTACGAGGACACTCGGGTTGTAGCGGTCGCTGTATTCTTCAATTTCAGCCCAAGGGATGTGAACAATTGCGAGTTTGCCATCAAGGAGGTATTCAATACGCTCGATGAGCTTACCCTTGTATTCAAGGATGTCAGCCGGCTTTTTCATATATTCACGGCGACGGTTTTCAATTTCAGACGGGTTGGCGCCAAGTTTCACGAGGTCGGCAGATACTTGGTAACTTTCAGCGGTTGTTGAAGGTGTTGTTAGGCCAAGACTATCGGCTTGAATTGAGATAAACATGCTCTCCGCGGCACTTGGGGTAATTGTCCAACTAGCTTCTTTGGCAAGATGATAAAGAATTTCGCTTGTCGCAACGGCTTTTGAATCAACATATGAAATTGTCTCGAATGGCAAATCGCCTTCGGTTTCGTGGTGGTCAATGATAATAACAGGATGCGATTCAAGGAAATGACGTACACCAGGTTGCTTCAGTGCTTGTTGAATCAGGGCTTCCGCCGAGGTGTCGACAATAATCGCGACTTCACGGTCGGTTGGCCAATCCTTTTCAACCCTATCCCAACCTTGAATGTAGTGCATATATTTAGGGATATCGATGGCGCAGTAGAGCTTTACATCTTTACCGGCTTCGGCAAGGAGCTCTTCGAGTGCCAACGAGCTACCGAGGCTATCGCCATCAGGGTTCTCGGCTTGGATAATAACAATTTTATTCGCTTCGTTAAGCGTTGTGAGGATAGAATTAAACATTAGTCCTATTGTACCACAGGGGTAGTATCGCTTCACGATATTGATATTTTAGCTTAAGTATGATATAATATATCCGACTCGCGCCAAGAGTCATCCACCCCCGCAGCCCTGCGGGGCTCGAGATGAAAGGAGTGCGCAGATGTCCTCGCACCTCAACAACAACCCCTCCTCCAACTACCTCTCCAGCACGACGTTTTCGCCGACGGAGCTCAAGGAGCTTCGTCATGAGAAGCGCCTCTGGCAGCTCGGCACGATCGTTGCGATGATCGCCTGGGCGGTCGTCTCGCTCTACGGGTTCGACAACCTGATCCAGATGCTCAGCGTCGCAGTGCTTCTGATTCCGCTGATCGTCATGGCGGCCAGCGCGGGCACGGCACGGCACAACTACATGGCCGAGGCTAAGCGCCGCGACTTCGTCAGTTCCGTGGACAACTTCGTGCGCGAGTACGATGAGTCCGGCGCTTCCCCGGCGCCGCGTGCGCAGCTGGAGTTCGCAGTGGCTCGTCCGTACGAAGACCTCAGTGTCAAGCGCGTGACCATCTCCGATGCGACCGATCCGATGCGGGTCATGATCTTCGATGTAAGTCCGACGCATGTCGGCACCATCGAGGGTCCGAACCTCGAGCGCTTCTTCCCCGTACTGCGGGAGGCGCTCACGAATGAGGACGACTTCATCAAGTATGTCGATAAGGTGCACGCTTCGCTTCACCGCGTTCCTGTGCCCATCGACGACGGTCGTCCGCGAGTGACGGGGTTGCTGCCCGACTGAGTTCGGGTGCGACAACCTGGCCTCGCCCTTTTCCGAATATATTGGCGGAAAGGGGCGAGGCCTCTTTCATTTACGAAAGTACTCGACGACCTTCAAGTGCGTGACTTAAAGTAATTTGGTCGGCATACTCAAGATCAACACCAACTGGAATACCTCGCGCCAAACGAGTAATACGAATATCGATGCCTGCATCATTAATGTGCTTTTGCAGAAAGAGTGCCGTTGACTCACCTTCTACGCTGGCGTTTGTGGCAATAATCACCTCTTCAACACCGTCGGCTGTTAAACGAGAAATAAGTTCTGGAATGTGCAATTGTTCAGGGCCAATGCCGTCGATAGGGCTCATAGCGCCGCCGAGTACGTGATACGTACCTTTAAATTGCCCCGTTCGCTCAAGTGCAACGATATCAAGTGGCTCTTCAACAACCGCAACGAGCTTTTTGTCGCGACTCGAATCGCTATAAAGTGCTGACATTTCTTCGTCGGCATCAATAAGTGCAAATGTTACAGGACACGTTTTTACACGTGTATGAATATCGTGAATAGCCGTTGCCATGCCGTCGTTAATGCGGTGGTCTGCACGCAAAAGATAATAAGCGTAGCGCTCGGCCGTACGCTGCCCTACTCCGGGCAGCCGGCCGAGTTCATCGATAAGTTTTTCCAGTGCAACTGGTAATAATCGTGCCACGTATAGTTCCTATAGTTTCTTTTGGATTAGAGGCCGAGGTTGCCGAGTCCACCCATAAGAGGCTTCATCTTTTCAGCTGCAACTTCTTGAGCCTTTGCGAGGCCATCGCGAGTTGCGATTTCAAGCCAGTGCTCGAGCTCGGCGATGTCGTCAAGATCAACGCGCGCTGGGTCGATAGTGATTTTCTTCACCTTAAGTTCGCCGGTAACCTGTACGATAACCGCACCTTCACCAGCTTCAACTTCAATAATTTCTTTCTTAAGATCGCTTTGTGCTTTACGTAGCTTGTTCAGCATCTTCATTTGGTCAAAAGCCATGTATTCCTCCGTCTTTTACTACTGATTCATTATATCACGAGATATGACTACTAAGGGCGCTGCATAACATAAAGCCGGTCAGCATCTACTGATCGAGCGCTTGTAATAATTCGCACCACCTCAAATCCCTCCACCTGGTCGCGAGCTTCTCTAGTGACAGTAACCGTATCAGCGGTTGGTGTTGTCATGACGGCGAGATTGTCTCGATACTGCGCTACAGCCGAGTAGAATGCTAGCTCGTCTTTGCTTACAACAATCTGTTCGGTGTCTTTCGGTAGGAGCGCTAAGTCCTTAGAGAATAGCGGTGCAACCTGCGGACTATAGTGGTAGCCGTAAGCATAGCGAGTAAATCCAGTAATAATGAGTGCCGCAACGAGAATGATAATTGGAATCAATCCGGCGATACGAGCATACGGGTTAAGCGGGAAAAGACGGTACCAATAGTTAATGAGTGACGTCAGTCCAGCCGCAAGCATCAGCATCGATGGTACGAATGTCACAGATGTGAAGCTTGGGTTTACAACCAGGACTGGAATCAAACACACAATCCAGAAAATGATGAGATAGCTACGGGTTGTTTCACGGGTGCGAATAAGGCGATATAATCCCAGACCAATAAGAATCGCAGACCCAAGTCCAAATACTGGTGTCATTACCTCTGTTGCGCTCGGGCTCCAGAACTGGAAGTATTGCTTCAGGCCTGTGATAACGTTTGCGCCAATATCAATCGGTAGTGTCGTAGGTACGCCAAGAAGCATAAGGCCGAGTTCTGGTGTCTGGATAACAAACCATACTAGTGGCGCGATGAGCACAAGGAAAATAATGGAAACGACGGTAAGACGGAAGTTTGACATACGCCTGACGACATTACGAAGGTGTGGATGGAAGATAACGGTGAGAAGTACGGCAACTAGCGGATAGATTGCAAGCGGTGTGTAGAGGCTGAGCGCTGCGGTGATGGCAAATAGTATCTTCCATAGGAAGCGAAATTTCTTGACTCGTGTCACTTGCGTTCCGAGCAGAAGCAATACAACTGGCCAGAATAGATACAGGATACTTGGCGTACCCGATTGGGCGATAAAGAGGAATTGACCTGTAGAAATTGCTATGAGCGAGGCAAGAACGGCGATATTTGGTTTGAACCAACGCCTGAGAAGCATGACGAACCCAACTGCCGTAAGTAGGCCTAAGATGAGCGAAGGGAGCTTAATAGTAAAGATAGATATACCAAACGTCGTCAAGATGGCAGACTGGAATGCGTAATACGGTAAGTTTACTACGGCTAGCGATGACGAGTCAGTTAATGACAGTGATGCGCTGCGAACAACTGATTCCATTTCGGCAGCCGAGAGGCCTCCGGGGAGGTATAATCCGGCAAAAAGCAAAAGGCCAGCGAGCAGTAGCCCGATGAGCACATATCCAATGGTATAACGCCATCGATAGAGGAAGTAATTTGAAAAATCACGTGTAGCCATACGTTCTTATAAGTATACCACGCAGTGAATGAGGTTACTGCGAGTCGTGTTGGCGATCGAGTGACATGAACCGGAGGCGTTCTGGGTGGAAGTAAAGTTCAACTTTACCAACGGGGCCGTTACGGTGTTTCGCGATAATCAAGTCAGTGACGTTTTCGCGTTCAGTTTCAGGATTGTAGTATGCTTCACGATAAATGAACATCACGATGTCGGCGTCTTGCTCAATAGATCCCGATTCACGAAGGTCTGCGAGCTGTGGAATTTGCGGAGAACGGCTTTCAACTGAACGAGACAGCTGACTCAGCGCAATAACCGGTACGTTTAACTCACGCGCGATAAGCTTCAGGCCACGTGAGATCTCACTGACCTCTTGCACACGATTTCCGTCATGACGGCCACTTCCCTGCATAAGTTGCAAGTAGTCGATAATAATAAGTCCAAGTGGCTGGTCGTGTGCGGCGCGGCGTGCCTTTGTACGCATTTCAAGCACACTCAGACCCGGTGTGTCGTCGATGTAGATAGGCGCTTCAGCCATTTCACCCATGGCCTCAGAAAGCTTACTGAAGTCTTCGTCGGAAAGATTACCAGTTCGAATATTCCACGAGTCGACACCTGATGCGTCGGCCAGCATACGGTCGACGAGCTGCTCTTTGCTCATCTCAAGACTGAACATGAGCACGGGCTGCTTGGCGATTGTGGCGACGTTGTAGGCAAGGTTCGTCACAAGCGTTGTCTTACCCATCGCAGGACGAGCCGCCAGAATGATGAGGTCACTCCGCTGAAGACCGGCGGTCATGTTGTCGAGGTCACGGTAGCCGGTTCGAACGCCACGAAGCGCGCCCTTGTTGCGGTGGAGTTCTTCGAGACGGTCGAAGCTCTCAGTAAGAATACTTTCTAGACTTGTAAGGTCTTGTTTAAGTGACTGGTCGCTGACGGCAAAAAGCTCAGCTTCGGCCTGCTGAAGCAGTTCCTGGGTCGTGGTTTCTTCGTCGTAGCCAAGCTCGGAGATTTCGCCACTCGCCTTAATGAGGCGGCGGCGAACAGCTTTTTGGGCGACAATTTCAGCATAAGATTCAGCATGAGCTGCTGTCGGGACATAATTTGTAAGCTCTGTTAGATATGCAGAGCCACCAATTTCATCAACTTCTTTTTTACGCTTTAGTTCGTCTGTTAGTGTAAGAAGGTCGACAGGCTTGTTCTTTTCGTAGAGGCGCATCATCGCGTCGTAAATGATCGCGTGGCGCTTGTCGTAAAAGTCTTTTGCCTTCACGTGCTCAGTAATGTCGGCCAGTACTTCTTCGTCAATCAAAACAGCACCGAGCAGACTCATCTCGGCGTCGACGTTTTGTGGCGGGATTTTCCCAGCGGGGACGGTTTTGTTAGCCATTACTTCCTCTTACTTATGTGAGGTGGCAGACGAAACGCTATGCAGCTTCCGGTGACACCTCTATTCCTCCGCCCATAATATCAGCAATAGCAGCAGCTTGGCTATCTTTTATGGGCGCCCTTGTGGGTATGGTGTGGATAGTAAGCGCAGAACCGCCAACTAAACGTACTGATTCGTAGAGGTTAGTTTGGTATTTTGCATCATCGAGCTTTTTCTTAAAGAATGGATTCACACAATAGATAGTAAGGTTGCCGTCTGACAACTCATAATCGCATTTCGTCAGTACGCTAAAGAGTGCAAGGAAATGTTCACGGGTGTGCTCAATCAACGCCTTCCAGTCAAAATCACCAATGTATTCTGTGAGTGGAGTTTCGCTTTTTTCAATAATAGTTTCGGCAGCTTTAGGAGCTTCCGCTGGCGCCACAGCGGCCTTGCGGGCTTCGACAACTTGTGTCGATGCGACAGGTTTCATTTCTGGGTGAACTTTCGTAGCTTGTTTCGTGAGCTCTTCGATAGTTGCAGATACTTCCAGTACTGGCGTCGCGAGTGCGGCGGTCTTCGGCTTGTGCTCAAGTGCGGCGGTGCCAAGGACACTCAGGAGTTTAATGCTCGGTTGCGTCGAACGTGGAACATCAAGGAGGGCATCAAGAAGTGGAAGTAGGTGTGGTTTTGTTGGTGCAAGGTCGCGAAGAACCTTTGTGATTTGGTCGTTCAGGACAATCGGGCTAATCCCGTCAGACTCTGTTTTAGTAAGAATCTGCGCAATTATTGCAATGTCGTGCTTTTCAACCGCTTGCAGGAGGTCGCTCACGACGGTCGCAGG